>Ga0247731_1000024_pt1 | contig 104262 bp, 104 predicted proteins | sample UWRJL088202R2_FD_180938 | JGI IMG/M metagenome (GOLD analysis project Ga0247731, IMG submission 180938) | Plant litter microbial communities from Arlington Agricultural Research Station in Wisconsin, United States - UWRJ-L088-202R-2 | ecosystem: Environmental > Terrestrial > Plant litter >...
ATAATGCCCTCATCATAGGTTTTTGTATTTTGTAAATTTTACCAGGGAAGAATATTGTCGGCGCCTGCAAACCCATTCGGTCCTGTAAAACTTCCTGTCGGCAGATTTTCTGCGAGCGCTACCCTTATTGGTTCAAGGGCGCCTTCTTCTACGGTATCTGTTCCCTGAAAATTATTGAGGGCCGTCGCTGTAAAGCCCGGGCTTACCAGATGGACCTTGACATTGGTATTTTCCAATTCTATGGACAGCGAGAGAAAAATTCCGTTAAGCGCCGTTTTGGAAGCGCCGTAGACAGCATCAAATGCCGAACGGTAGGGGTTTTCTGGATTTGAATTTAATGCTAGAGAACCCAATGCACTGGAAACGGTCACGATTCGCGCCGCAGCAGCATTTTTCAATAAAGGCAGGAAAGCCTGTGTCAGGGCAAGCGTTCCAAACACGTTTGTCTCCCAGACGGTCTTCATTTCGCTGATCGGAGCGATGCTGGCACGCTGTGCGCCTAAAACTTCCTCCATCGTTCGCCCTGGCTTTCCGGCATTGGAAATGGCAGCGTTGTTTACCAATAGGGTAAGATGCCCAGATTCACTTCCTATTTTTGACACGGCGTCTTTTATGGAGTCAGAATTCGTAATATCCAGATGCACGGCTCTTGCTTTGCCGCCAATCTTCACGGCAGCCGATTCGCCCTTCTGCAGGTCGCGAGCGCCTACATAGACGGTATAGCCATTTTCTGCAAGGGCTTTTGCGATTTGGAATCCCACGCCGGTATTGGCACCTGAAACGAGCGCCACCTTGTTTTTATTTGTCTGCATTTTTTTAATTGATTAAAGTTTAGTACGGCAAAGTTGGATATTTGACGGATTAGAATTGTAGCCAAATCGAGAATACTTGAAGCCAAATCGAGGACGGGCTTTCTTTGAATCTTGCAAATGTGTTTATTGGTGCCAGCTATTTTGAACTGCCAGCAAATTTTCCCTGCCTGGATCCCAGTTTTCCCAATCTCTCCCAAGCAGGATTTTAGGTTTTTTAAAATGATTGGGCTTGCTTACAAGAGCGCCGGCCGCGAGCTTGAAAGTTTTTTCCTGATCATTCCGCTCCGGGGAAGTGCTGTAGAATGCGATTGGCCTCTTTTTGAAAGCATCCATGTTCCTGATTTCCTGAAGTGCCTGGATTCCGTTCCTGAAGTTCCTGTTTAGATCCAGAAATACAATATCTGGCGGGTAGCCTCTGCTCTCGGCATTATGCTGACGCTAACGGAACGATCGTTCGGTTATTGCTGCAGTTAATTTTAGTAAAACTTTATTTAAGTAAATCGGGAAGTAAAGCAACGATATATCGTCGGCAGTCAATTTTTGTATATTTTAAATTTAAATAAAGAATTATCAATACCTTCGTTAAGCGGATCAATTCTTAAAAAAAATGCTCTCAAAGCACTACAGAATAATTATATTTCTCATTGTCTGGTTTACATGTGGGGAACTGAGCGCACTGGCGCCGCTTGCCAGCAAAATGCAGGTAGAAATAGCGGAAAAAAATCGATCTGTCCTGGCTGCTGGTTTGGATCAAGAACAGGATTATAACGAACTGCAGGTAAAAGAAGCAGAGGAATTGCTGGGCAGGTTGCCTGAAAGCATAGACAAGATCAAAATTTTATTAAAAGTAAGCGACTGGTATGAAGCTTCCTATAATAATCCTAAAACCTTGCTAAAGGCATTCCAATACGGTGAGGAAGCCCTTCGGATAAGCCAGAACCTTCATTCGAATATTTATACTGGCAAATGTTATTTGCAGCTTTCGATGGTGCAGGAGTTGAGAAACAACAACTCAATGATAGAAGCCAACGCCAGAAAAGCAATAGAAGTACTGGCCAAAACAGATCAAACCGATGATTTGGGAGAAGCGTGGGTAATGGTCTGGTCGGCAAAAATGCGCACAAATGCAGCAATAGCAGAGAGATTAGAACCAATTTTTAAGGCCGCATCGCTATTTGAAAAGTCCGGAAACAATAAAAGAAGCGGTGACTGCTACAAAGAAATCAGCGAATTGTATTTTTCAATCTCAGATTTTCGCAATGCCCTCAATTCGCAAAAAAAAGCCATCTGTTTCTATAAGGCGGCCAATCTTAAAGAAAGCGATATTTATCCTATTTCCTCCAGGCTCAACATCATCTATGAAACGGAAAAGAAAAGCCTGGACATAATCAAGCTCAGAAACAAAACCCTGCTGCAGCAAAGCAAACTTAAAAACGAGGTGTTTTTACGTAATTCGATGGTAACATTTGTCCTGCTTTTACTGATAATACTTGGATTGCTTTATAAAAGCTTTATGTTTAAGAAGAAAACAAACAAAGTACTCGAAACGCAACAAAATGAAATCAATAAAAAGAACAGTACCCTCCAAAAGCTGGTAGTTGAAAAAGAATGGCTTTTGCGTGAAATTCACCACAGGGTAAAAAATAATCTGCACATAGTGGTCGGTCTGCTTGCAAGTCAGGCTGAATTTTTAAAAAATGACGAGGCTCTCCAAGCTATTAGCAGCAGTCAGAACAGAATTCATGCCATGTCTTTAATACATCAGAAATTATATCAGTCAGAGAATTTATCGATAATCGATATGCCTTCTTATATATTTGAATTAACCGAATATTTAAAAGATTCATTCGAGATCAGAAAATCAATCCGGTTTGTATTGGATATTGACAGCTTTAATCTCCCTTTGTCCCATTCCATACCCATCGGACTAATTTTTAACGAAGCCGTTACAAATGCTATCAAATATGCTTTTCCAAATCATAAAGACGGAATCATTGCTATTTCCCTTAAAAAGGAGGCGGATGAAAATTATGTTTTAATAATTCAGGACAACGGTATTGGCCTTCCCGTCGATTTCGACCCTTATAGCAATCCTTCTTTGGGAATAAAATTAATGCATGGACTTTCTGCCGATATCGGTGGAAAGTTTCTGATTACTAATGCCAATGGCACTAAAATAACACTGAAATTCATTTTTAGCGAAAATAATTCACATTAATAATTTCCGTAAAATGGCAAGACAATTAAAAATACTTATAGTTGAAGATCAGTTCGTTGAGGCAAATCATTTACGGCTGATGCTGAAGAAAGCCGGACATACTGTTATCGGAATGGCAAGGTCGGTTCCTGATGCCAAATATTATATTACGGAGCAGAGGCCCGAATTGGTACTGTTAGATATTTTCCTCTCGGGAAAAGAGACCGGTATTGACCTTGCCGAAATACTCAGAGACGAAAATATTCCCTTCATCTATCTTTCTGCCAACTCAAACGAAGAAGTCCTCAGCAAGGCCAAGCTGACTCATCCCCAAGGATTTTTGGTAAAACCTTTTAGAGAAAAAGATTTGTTGGTAACAATTGAAATTGCGGAATATCATCAGCAGTATGGAATAGAATCTTCCATTCGAAAAGAGCTTTTGTTTCAAAAACAATTAAAAACGATAGTAGCAAAAAGCGGCACTTGGGAGGAAAGGGTTCTCGGTATCATTACCGCCCTGCAGTCCCTTATTTCTTTTGATCTTGTAATGGCTGTCTTTTATATGGAAAATAAATTATCAAGCAGAGTTTTGGGCTACGCAAGGACAGGCTTGCACGAATACCAACGGATAGGAATTGACGAATTGCAAAATATTACTGCCTTAAAAGAATCTGAGATTACTGAACTAAAAAACAAAAGTAAGGTGGAAACAAGCGCCACATACTATAATGGCCAGGATTTTATAAAAATATGTGAAAAAACACCTATCAAAAAAATGATTGCGACCTCGATGAATATGAAATCGAATCTAATGCTGCCGGTTCCTTTGGCACTGACCGGAAATGGCGGGCTATATTTGTCTTTTTTCAGCAGGCAGGCAGACAATTACAATAAAAATCATTTAACGCTGTGCGAAAGGCTTCAGGAGCCTTTGATTTTTGCAATTGAAAATTTGATCAGTCATGACAAAAAACTGGATAAAAAAAACGCTTCTCCAGAGAATCCTTTGACAGCCAGAAATATAAAAGATCTAGGCTTTGAATCGATTGTCGGCAAAAGTCCAGCGTTGCTCAAAATATTTGACCTTATCCTACAAGTTGCTCCTGCCGATACAACCGTTCTAATTACTGGGGAAAGCGGTACAGGAAAAGAGAGCATTGCGCATAGTATTAAGGAGCTTTCCAATAGAAAAAATCAGCCGTTTGTTAAAATTAACTGTGCAGCACTGCCGCCAAGCCTGATAGAATCGGAGTTATTCGGGCATGAAAAAGGATCTTTTACCGGTGCCGCAGAAAGACGAATTGGTAAATTCGAACAAGCGGATCATGGTACTCTATTTCTGGACGAGATTGGAGATATGCCATTAGAAATGCAGGCAAAATTGCTGCGGGCAATTCAGGAAAAAGAAATTGAACGTGTTGGGGGAAATGATTCAATAAAGGTCAATGTCCGGATTATCGCTGCTACCAACTGCAATCTTGAAAAAGAAGTTGCTGAGGGCCGTTTTAGGCTGGATCTCTATTACAGGCTGAATGTGTTTCCAATTCAGCTGCCCCCTTTAAGAGAGCGGAAAGAAGACATTGGATATCTTGCGCGTCATTTTATTGCTGTCTATAGTTCCAAAACGGGCAAAAATGTAACTGAAATAGCAGAAAGCGCCTTGAAAAGTCTTTTATCTTATCAATGGCCTGGCAATATTCGTGAACTCGAAAACCTTATTGAACGAAGCATTCTTTTGGCAAAGACAGACACCATTGAGCATATTCCGCTTCCATCTTTTGATGAGGCTAAAATAAATATCAAGTCAAATGACTGGTACTTTAAAACGATTCAGGAAAACGAAAGGGAGCACATCATCAATGTGCTCGAAAAATGCAACGGAAGAATACGAGGTGCCGGAGGTGCATCAGAAATTTTAGGACTGCCACCTACGACATTGGCTTCGAGAATGCAAAAATTGGGTATAAAGAGAAGCCACTTTTAAAGTTTTAATTGGCAGGCAAACGATATGAGGTTGCCTATTTTCGTTGTACGACGAAATACAGTCGCTCCTCTATTTTAATAAAAACACATAAGATGTTGATTACTATGTGGTTAAAAAAAAGGCTCGGTTTTCGTTTACGCTTTGGCATAACATTAAAACGTGTACTATGCCGAGTGAAAACCCTACTACGATACTTTTTATTACCGGTGCATTTGTAAGCAATAGATGCTGGGAGGAATGGAAAACCTTTTTTGGAAGTAAAGGCTTTGCAACGCTGGCACCGGCATGGCCGTACAAAGATGCTCCCGCAGCCGTTTTACGCGACCACCATCCCGATTCCCAGATCGCTGGCCTGCGATTGACTGATTTGATAGATCATTTTGAAAATATCGCCAAAAATCTTCCCCGGAAGCCCATCATAATCGGACATTCTATAGGAGGGCTTACCGCCCAGATACTTTTACAACGCAATTTAGCCTCGGCCGCAATTGCCATACATTCCGTTCCCCCTCAGGGGATCATGACCTTTAAATTTTCATTTCTAAAAGCCGGCTGGGGTCCTCTTGGCCTTTTTACTTCTGCAAAAAAAACTTTTTTAATGAGCTTCCGCCAGTGGCAGTATGCCTTTACGAACGGGATGCCTGAAGAATGGCAGGACAAAGCCTATTGCGACTCTGTTATTCCGGAATCTAAATTAATAGTTCGTGACACTATCACTTCTGCAGCAAAAGTAGATTTTCACGCTCCTCATGAACCATTGCTGCTAATTGCAGGGACAACCGACCACACTATTCCAGAATCCCTGAATTATTCTAATTACAAAAAATACACGCACAAAAATTCCATTACAGATTTCAAGGCTTTTCCCGAAAGAAACCACTTTGTCTTAAACCAGCCTGGCTGGCAGGAAATTGCAGTCTTTATAAATGATTGGATAGGAAAACTGCCTGCTTAAAAATATAATAACCAATTATTCCAATAACCAATTAAAATTTTAAATTATGAAAACGAATTTATTGAACAGTACTTTTTTAAACTTTAAAAGTAAAACAGTCCACATTTTAACCTTTGTATTGTTACTGATGGTTTTAGCATCCTGGAATAAAAAAACAGAAGGAGCTGCTGTAACAGAAACCATACCTGCTGCATCTTCCGAAACAAATCCGGCAGCGCCTGCAAATCCGCCTGCGAATTTCAAACATGCCTACGAAAAAGTAAATGGAGTTAAAATTCATTACGTGATCGGCGGTAAGGGAGAACCTCTGGTACTGGTCCACGGTTTTGGGCAAAACTGGTACATGTGGAACCGCTTGCTTCCGGAACTTTCAAAACATTTTACCGTTATCGCTCCGGATTTAAGAGGAGTAGGCGAATCTGACAAGCCAGAATCAGGCTATGACAAAAAAAACATGGCAAAAGATATTCATGAACTGGTAAAAAAATTAGGATACAAAAGCATCAATCTTGCCGGACATGATATCGGCCTTATGGTGGCTTACGCATATGCCGCACAATACGGCAGCGAAGTTAAAAAAATAGCTCTAATGGATGCGCTGCTTCCCGGAATTGAACCAGTTTGGTCACAGGTTTCGGCTTCTGCATGGTGGTTCGGATTTTTTGCATGGCCGGCTTCTGGAGATATTGTGAAAGGAAAAGAAAAAGAATTTTTAGTCAATTTCTGGCCAATGGTGGGGCATGCAAAAGATCCTTTTACGGCAGAAGAAACAGCTGAATTTGTAAGGGCCTATGCTGTGAAAGATGGCGCCAAATCAAGTTTCCAGTGGTTTGGAAATTTTCCTCAGGATGGAAAAGATAATCTCGAATTTGCAAAGACAAAATTAAAAATGCCTCTGCTGGCGATGGGCGGCGAATATTTTGCCGCAGCTTTTTTAAAAGACCACTCAAAATTAGTTGCTGAAAATGTAACCGAATCAAAAATTGCAGGTTCCGGACACTGGCTGGTACAGGAAAATACAGCCCAGGTACAGAAAGATCTGCTGGAATTCTTTTTGGCAAAATAAAAATATTTAGTGAAAGACAAACAGGCCAATTAAATCTAAAAAATGAAACGATCATTCGCAATACTATTATTTTTCTTTGGCCTGTACATGCAGGCTCAGGAAAAAGCTGACCTGATCATTTACAACGGAAAAATTGCAACAATGCAAAAAGCCGGTGAATTTGTTCAGGCTGTGGCGGCAAAAGACGGAATTATTCTGGAAACAGGAACTTCAAAGAGTATTTTAGAAAACTATAAGACTGCAACAGCAAAAATTATTGATGCTAAAGGAAAAACGGTCATTCCGGGTTTGAATGACAGCCATATCCATGTCATTCGCGAAGGCTTGAACTATAATGCAGAATTGCGTTGGGATGGCGTAAAAACTTTGAAAAGAGCGATGGAAATGCTGAAAGAACAGGCGGCAAGAACACCGCCGGGAGTTTGGATAAAAGTAATTGGCGGCTGGAATGAATTCGGATTTGAAGAAAAAAGGCAGCCTACCATTGAAGAAATAAACGCCGCAGTTCCTGACCAGCCCGTTTTTATAACGTATTTATATGGAAAGGCATTCCTGAATAAAAAAGGAATCGAGGTTTTAGGCTATACCAAAGACACGCACTATGAAGGAAGCGTCCTTGAACAGGACAAGAACGGAAATTTAACCGGGCTGATGTTTGCCAAAGAAACGCCGAAAGCTATCTACACCACTCTGGGATTAACCACAAAACTGACTCCGGAAGAAAGAATTAACAGTTCGCTTCAATTTAACCGGGAACTCAATCGATTTGGCCTGACATCCGTGATAGACGCGGCGGGCGGTTCTCAAAACTTTCCTGCAGATTACGCAACTTCGATGGAATTGGCCAAACAGGGAAAACTAAATCTCAGAATTTCCTATTATCTCTTTGCACAGCAAAAAGGAAGAGAACTTCAGGATTATGAAAAATGGGTTGCAGAAACGGTTATAAACAAAAATGACAATCTTTTGGCCGCCAATGGATATAGTGAGGAAGGAGCCGGGGAAAATCTTGTGGCTTCTGCGGCAGATTTCGAAAATTTTTTAGAACCCAGAATTGTGCTGTCCGACGAAATGGAAGAAGATCTTGAACCGATTATCCGCCTGCTTGTCAAAAACAGATGGCCGTTTCGGCTGCACGCCACTTACGGCGAATCGATTGACAGAATGCTTGACGTTTTTGAGAAAGTAAATAAAGAAATTCCGTTTAACGGCTTGCGCTGGTTTTTTGACCATGCTGAAACGATTACGCCTCAGGAATTAGAAAGAGTGAAAGCTCTAAATGGCGGCATTGCAGTCCAGTTCAGGATGTATTTTCAGGGAGAATTATATGAAAAAATGTACGGAACCCCGAAAACACAACTGCCTCCGATTAAAAAAATGCTGGAAATGGGAATTCCTGTCGGAATGGGAACTGATGCTACGCGTATTTCAACTTACAATCCATGGATGGCACTGCATTGGCTGATTACAGGAAAAACATTAGGCGGCATGCAGTTTTGGCCAAAAGATCAGGTTTTGGATAAGTTTACAGCGCTTCAGCTGTATACTTCAGGAAGCGCTTGGTTTTCAGGCGAAGAAAAAGAGAAGGGAAAAATCATCAAAGGAATGTATGCCGATTTCTCGATTTTATCGGAAGATTATTTTACGATTTCAGCGGACAAAGTTCGAGATATAGAATCAGACCTGACGATAGTTAATGGTAAAATTGTTTATGGCGCCAGGGATTTTAAAGCATTCGATCCTGCAATCGTTCCGGTAATTCCGGATTGGTCGCCGGTAAAGTATTTTGGTGGCTATGCTAAAAAATTTTAAAAATAAATTAGATAGATCTATAAAACTTAGAGTATGAAAATTCAAAAAATTATCTCAGGAATTGCACTGTTGGTTTTGTGCTTTCTAGCAAATACAACCTCGCATGCTCAGTTTGCAATGCCAGACCATGTACCAATTTGGGATGCTAATAAAGTGACTTTAAAACTGCATAAAATCTCTGAAGATGTCTATGCCGTTTCTCCGAGCACAACTGAGACGGAAACTACAAAAGGAATTGCGCAGGCAACTTCTGCAGGATTTATTGTCGGCGAAAAAGGCGTTTTATTGATTGAAACGATGTTGAGCAAAGGACTTTACGACCAGCTTTATAAACTGATACGGTCTGTAACTGCAAAACCGATTATTTACGCCATAAATACGAGTGACCATGGCGATCATTGCTTTGGGAACTATCTGCTCCCGAAAGAAACTGTCCTGGTTCAGAACGAATTCTGCAAAGAAAATCTTTCTAAAAACTACGATAATATAAAGCAGTTTATGATCATGCTTTTTGGGAAGGGAAGAGGGATCGAAGAAAGCGTTTATCGTGCCGCCGATATTACGATTGCCATCAACCAGACCATGAAAATTGATATGGGAAAGGGCAATATTGCTGAGGTAATAAATGTGGGAACCGCACAATCTCCGGCAGATCTTTTTGTATATCTAAAATCGCCTTCTGGAAATGTTTTGTGGGCAGGAAATCCCTTCATTGCTGAGAGCCCGACAATTCCATGGCTGTTTGACGGTTATTTTTTAGAACCCGTTCAAAACCTGAATAAAATTTATAATATGATTTCGGATAAGGATATTGTAGTTCCCGGACATGGCAGAATTACCAATAAAGCTGGAATCAAATATACGATCGATTATGTGGTTGCCTTGCAGTCTGGTGTTGAAAATGCAGTTAAGGAAGGCTTGACATTGGAAGAGACCAAAGCGACTGTAACTATGAAGGAATTTGACAAAGGCTATGAACTTTTTAATTGGCTGCATTTTAATTTCAATGTTCCAAATGCCTATAAAGATATCAAGCAGAACGCAGCCAAATAATGCATTGAAACTGGTAATAATTAAATTTTAATTATGAAAAATAACATGCGATTACTAGTTTTATTGGTTTCATTTTGTGGCTTTGCACAACGATATCCGGATTTTAAATCACTGCGATTTGATGAAAGCTATGGTTATTTAAAAAATGATTCGGTGAGTAATGATTGGTATAAAACACTGAAATTCCTGCCAATTTCTTCTTCTAAAGAAGTGTATTTCAGTTTTGGCGGCGACATGCGATTTCAGTATTTCTATGCTAAAAATGAAAATTGGGGCGACGGATTGCAAGATAATGACGGTTATGTCTTAGGACGGTATTTATTTCATGCCGATTTTCATGCCGGAAAATATTTCAGAACTTTTGTTCAGGCACAAAGTAGTATGGCAGACGGAAGGATTGATCCAAATCCCGTGGAACAAAACCCGCTTGAACTACATCAGGCTTTTGCAGATTTCAATATGGTAAATGAAGACAGTAAAAGACTTATTTTAAGACTGGGAAGGCAGGAACTCTCTTATGGATCGCAACGTTTGGCTGCCGTAAGGGAAGGGCCGAATAACAGGCAGTCGTTTGACGGAATTAAAGCAATGGTATCGAAACAAAATTTTGCGGCAGATTTGTTTTACACGCATTACGTCGCAGCAGACGATGGAATTTTTGACGATGCATCAAATAAAGACAGGCAGTTGTGGGGAAGTTATCTGGTGTTTAATAAAATGCCAGTGATCAAAAATATTGATGTTTATTATTTGGGCTATGAGCGGGCTTATGCAGCATTTAATGACGCAGAAGGTCAGGAAAACAGACAATCTGTTGGAACGAGAATTTGGGGAAAAACAGAAAACTGGCGTTATGACGGAGAAGCGGTTTACCAATTTGGCAATGTTGGGGATAAAAATATTAGTGCCTGGACAGCTTCTATAAATGCAGGTTATCGTTTTAATTCCGTCAAATTTCGTCCCGAAATAGGTTTTAAGACCGAAGTAATCAGCGGAGACAAAACTGCAGGAGATGGAAGTCTGCAAACCTTTAATCCCCTTTTTCCGAGAGGGGCTTATTTTGGACTGGCTTCCCTAATAGGACCGTCGAATTTAATTGACTTTCACCCTTCATTGAGTTTTGAAGTTGCCAAGAATCTCGATTGGGTAATCGATTATGATATGTTTTGGCGATACAGCGGCAACGATGGCATTTATGCGCCAAATACTTTTTTGATTTATCCAGGAGAGGCCGCTGCAAAAAAGAAAATCGGAAACCAGTTGGAAAGTGAGATCATCTGGGAACCAAATCAGTATCTCTATTTCAGACTCGAAGCCACGTGGTTTCAAGCCGGAGATTATATCAAAGCATCAGGAACGGGTAAAAATATATTCTTTACCGGAATTACGATGCAGCTTCATTTTTAAGCGTAAAGAGCTGCTTCAAAACAACTTTAAAAAAATCATTATGAAAAAAGCGTTCTTTAAATCAAAAATGGAAACTATAATCATGATAACAGCAATGTTATCGATTGGTTTCTCGGCACCAGCCCAAGCATACTCTGATGAAGAAATAAAAACCAAAGAAACCGTTGAGAAGTTCTTTGGTTATATAGGAACTAAAAATCCGAAAGGAATAGCCTCCATGGTTTCAGAAAATGTAGATTGGTATATTTTCGAATCCAAGTATATGCCATGGACGGGACACCGTTCCAAGCGAGAAGAAATTTCAGTGCTATTCAAAACCCTCTTTAGTTATTTTGTTGACGGAAGTGAAAAGCTCGAGGCAAGATCTTTTTTAGTGAGAGGAAATGAAGTGGCAGTTTTTGGGTTTGTTGAAAGGACGGTGAAAAAGAATGGAAAACATTTTAAAATGCCTCTTGCAATTCATATGACAGTAGAAAATAATTTGATACGCAAATTTTCACTCTATGAAGAAACATTGATTATTGAGAAAGTACTTAAATAAAAACAAATATAATATTTAGCGTAAAAACAAGGAAAAAAAGGCTTCAAAAGAAAATTTCAAGCTTCAAATGGTTTCGCCTTTTGATTGTGATCATTGCCGCCGCACAGCTTTGCGCGGCAAGGGCAGTAAAAAAATTAAAACAAAAGTCAAGAATAACTTTAAATATATTTACTATGAAAATTTTACTATCAGCGGTACTAGTTTTAGTTACTGGAACCGGATTCTGCCAAAAGCCAGGTCCTGCATTGTTAAGTCCAACAAATCACGCACTAGTACTAATAGACTATGAAGGTCAAATGGCTTTTGCGACCAGCAGTATAAGCATAGACCAATTACGAAACCACGTTGCGTTAGTAGCGGGGGCGTCTAAAATATTTGATATTCCTACTGTGGTTACTACCGTGGCCGAAAAATCATTCAGCGGACCTATGTTTCCTGAAGTTTTGGAATTGTATCCGGAATCTTCCTATATTGATCGCACCACGATGAATACCTGGGAAGATGTAAACGCCTATAAAGCCATTGTGGGCAAAAACAAGAAAAAACTGGTTTTTGGCGGATTATGGACAAGCGTATGTATTGTTGGCCCAGCATTGTCTGCGATTGGCGAAGGCTATGATGTCTATATAATTACAGATGCATGCGGAGATGTAAGTAAGGAATCACACGAGCAGGCGATCCTACGTATGGTTCAGGCTGGTGCACACCCAATGACTTCTCTTCAATATCTGTTAGAGCTTCAGAGAGACTGGTCTAGACAGGCAACTTATAAACCGGTAAATGATCTTGTGGTTAAATATGCCGGCAGCTATGGGGTAGGAGTGCAATATGCACGCCAGATGGTCAGACATTGACATGCAGGTACCATTTAGTAATCATCTACACTAAAATCATGAAATACAGTTTATTTTAAGGCCGCAATTCGGTTGCATTTTATTCCTGATCCTCACTTTGTCAATTAATTTTGCAGCCGCCAGTAAAGGGCGCTGTACATAATTTGTAAATTTTACTGAAACAAATATGAAAGATAGGCGAACATTTCTTAAGCAAGCAAGCATAGTTGGGCTTGCAGGAGTACTGCCATGCAATACATTGCTTGCAGTCGATTTAAAAACAGATGCACTAACCAATGAAGAAGTTTCTGCCACCAAGTGGCCTGACGGATCCCGTTTGGTTGTATCGGTATCTATGCAATTTGAGGCAGGTGGTCAACCTGTAAATGCTGAGAGTCCATTTCCTCAAAATATGCAGAAAGGATTTATTGATCTTCCGGGCGAGACGTGGTATCAGTACGGATACAAAGAAGGAATTCCCAGAATGCTTGACAATTGGGATAAGCTTGGTGTCAAGGTTACCTCGCATATGGTAGGATCGGCGGTATTAAAAAATCCGGAACTTGCAAAGGAAATTGTTCAAAGGGGGCATGAAGCTGCCGCCCACGGCATGGACTGGGCTACGGAATATTCGATGCCGTATGAAACAGAAAAAAAGTTCATCAAAGATGGCGTTGACGCAATTAAAAAAGTAACCGGATTTGAACCAGTTGGATACAATGCAAATTGGTTAAGGCGAGGCACAAATACATTGGAAATTTTGCAGGAACTTGGTTTTAAATATCATATTGATGACTTAAGCCGCGACGAGCCGTTTATAATAAAGGTGAAGGGAAATGACTTTGCAGTGGTTCCGTACACAATTCGTTGTAACGATATTGTATTAATAGAAGGAAAGAATTTTAGTGCAGATCAATTTGCGCGTCAGGTTAAATTAGAATTCGACCAGCTTTATAAGGAATCTGAAAAAAAACGCAGGCAAATGTCAATAAGTTTTCATGATCGCATAGGGGGTACGCCCCAAATGGTTGCTGCCACGACGGAGATAATCAATTATATCCAACAACATAAAGGAGTCAGCTTTAGGCGGAAAGATGAGATTGCTCAAATGGCTTATCAGGATAAAACCATCATACGGGAGTAATGACCAGGCCAAAATAAATCGGGTAGGTTTTAAGCAAATCGGAACTAAATTTGCATCTTAGGCTTATGTTGGCGCTATGGTCATTGTAGTTAATTTATACTACATCTGAATGGCAATCCTATGGAAAAATCCCAGATCGGATTTTATTTTTCGTAGTACAGTTATGGGACAAATAAGGACAAACTATCTGCAAAAAAAAGTAAATAGGCAGAAAGAAAAACCCCCTTCAAAATGCCGTTTAAGACATTTTAACTGGCATTCTTTGTTTTGGTTTGCGATGTTTTTTGAAGCCTATTTGCCGATGCAGAAAGCAAAATTCTACAAAATGCGCTTCTTTTCAGAGTGCGGGGCATAATATTGGTGCTAGCCAAGCAAAGCATTACAGGCGGGCAAATTTAATACAGGGGATGGCTGAACATTTATATTTCTCATTGCATTTATAGCAAGAAGTTCCAATGGCATACGCCTGTTTTGGTTCTTCTTCATTCACAGTTTCCGGATTTCTTCGCTCTCTTGAATCAGGCTATCTCGATCCATACAGGCGCATGGTCGCTGGCCTTTTCCCATCCTCTCACATCCTTATCCACACCGCCAGACAGCAGCCTTCCTGCCAGCTCGGGACTCAGGAGAAAGTGGTCGATGCGCATCCCGGCATTTCTGGAGTAGGCACCCCTGAAATAGTCCCAGAACGTATATATAATCTTATCAGGATACAGAGATCTTATGCTGTCAGTCCATCCCTGACTTACAAGAGAACGGAATGCTTCCCGGACTTCAGTGCGAAACAGCGCATCATCCTTATATTTCTCAGGCTTGTACACGTCAAGTCCGGTGGGAATTGCATTAAAGTCGCCTACGATCGCAACGGGCACCTTGTGCTCCAGCAATACTTTCGCTCTTGCGGACAGCCTCTCCATCCACCGCATCTTGTAATCCAGCTTGGGCCCCGGGGCAGGATTTCCGTTAGGAAGATAGATGCACGCAACCACGATTCCCCCGACTAGGGCTTCCAGGTAGCGGCTCTGCATATCTTCAGGGTCTCCAGGAAGGATTCTGCCGACTTCCTGAATTTCCATGCCCTTCGCCAGTATGGCAACCCCGTTCCATTGCTTTTGTCCGTTCCAGACCGCATTATAGCCTGCGGACCTGATAGCCTCATGAGGAAAATTGTGCTGGGGTGCCTTGAGCTCCTGCAGGCAGACAATATCAGGAGCAGATTCTTCCAGCCACATGAGAAGTGCCGAAAGGCGGCCATTGATTCCATTTACGTTATAGGTGGCAATTTTCATGACAGGAAATTTATGCTATTAAAGTTACTGTAATTATGTACGAGCGATGATTCTTGTCTTCCTGCATAATATCTTGAACAGTTGTCATAGATCTAGGCAATTATGCCCAGGGCATCACCCAATCCGACCAGCCGTACAACTTCATCATAGAATATATCAACATCGATTCTGCCCGTGACAGTCTCGATAATTGTAATAGTTCCGGCATCCTCGATGCTTACGATATGCTCAAGATTGACAAGCATGGTATTGCCTGCGGTATTTGTGATTTTTATTGCTTTCATAAATAGCAAGCTAGGCAATTTGACCCGAAAGGAATCATTGTTTAAATTATTATCATTTTATAATTCAGTCTAGATTTAATTCTTGACTATATTTAGACTGAATTTCTTACTGGTACATCCAAGCGCATAGTAATCTTATCTAAAGCACTCCGAATAGCCTGTTCTTGTAGTCGATTATCACAGTGTTGTTCAGGAAGAAAGCGTTTCCGGTAAGCCCCCAGATCTCAACATACTTGTAAAAATCCTGAAAGGTCTCCTGCTCGTCGTAATACAGGGTGGAGCCGTCGAGGACCTTGGTCCCGAATTGTATCGGCTTCCTTGCCTTGACGCCGTAGAAAGTCAGCTTTTTTCCCCAGCTGTTTACGGTCAGGGAATCTACAATTGCAGCACCTGACGCTTCGAGGGCCTCTTTTTTCGTGGTCTGCAGGGTAAAGATGCTCGACCCGGTATCAAACATCACATGCTGGGTCCTGCCATTGATGACCAGCGGGATTTTCGGCCTTCCGTCGCCGCTCCTGAAAGGCTGGAAAGCCGCTTTTTTGTATTCTTTGGGAAGCTTATCGCAGATGCCGATGCGCTTTTTGGGATAGTCTATGATCAGGATCTTGCCTTGGAACAGGTCGGGCCCGATGGTCCCGATATGTCTTTCGGTATCGGAAAGCAGATCCTCTTTGCGGAGCCTGCCGCCGTAATCCTTAAAGTAGCCGATGTCCAGGCCTTCAAAAGAAGCGTCGCCCATCTTTAGCGACATGCCGGCAAACATCGGGTTGTTTTCACCCTGTATAAGAAATGTTTTGGAAGGGTCGATCTTTTTTTCCAATGCCGGGTAGGCCTCGAGGTAAGGCGCAATGGAGTTTCCGTAGAGGACCGTCCTGACCGCGCCCAGGTCAAACTGCATGTTGAAACGGGCGGGGATATTCTCGATGCTGACCGGGATGACTATTGCGGACTTGTCAAAATATTTTCCAGAGATGGTATCGCCCGTCCAGTGGAACGGTATCCATTTGACGTCTTGCGCGCCTGCGGTAAGGGAAAACAGTAGAAGAAGGATAGCACAGGGAAATCTCAATGACATGGCTGCAGTTTTATGGTTTCCTCAAATATACAGCTATTGGGCTTTTCCGGCAAGCACCCGATGTAATTTTATTCTTATGGAAGCAACGGATGGAATCGATTACTGGCGGCGTTCTGTCCTGGGGCAAGGTTCCCCACTGCCCGGGAAACTGGCTGCTGGTTGGTTTTTATTTTACGGTCTGCAGTCATGCTCCCATCGAATTGTTGCTGGCAAAGCTTTTTAGCGGACTATAAAAAAGGCTGTTTTTTTATTATAGAAATTAAATGTGAATTAACGATTGGCCTATCTTTTTAGCGCAAAGTGGCCCCGCTGCTTCTTTCCGTTTCCTCTGGTGACCACGAACCAGTAGCCGCTCGACAGCAGTATTGCTAACAATCGTAAAAACCCAAAAGAGTTTGACTCTGTATAGTATGATGATTATTTTGATGGAGAATTAATTTATGAAACTTTATTTAAAGAAAACTACTTGAAATAAATCATCTATCAAGACTTTCGGACAACTTAAAACGTTATGATGTATTCAACCATAATAATTTTAACGGAGATAACAAAGAAAGGCTCCATAAATTAATCAAACGAATCAATCCATGTTGCTTTCAGAGATAGTATTTGGCGTGCAGATGCCAAATCATTGATTTTTTGGTTAATTTATAAAAGCTTATTTTTGTAACCTTGTTTATAAAAAATAAATTTAATAAACGTTTAATATAGAATTATGAATAGATATTTTTTATTAATATGTCTTCTAACGATTTCAACATATTCATTTTCCCAAAGTTTTAAAAATGACAGTGTAAAATCATTTATTGATAAGTCTCTTGAATTAATAGAAGCAAATTCAATTCATAAGGAAAATATTAGTAAGATTAGGAATGAATTATATGTTAAATCCCAAAATCTAAATTCTATAGATGAAATTGCGCCTTTGTATGAAGAAGTATTTAAACAGCTTAATGATTACCACGGAGGTTTAAAATATAACGGAAAAACATACGGTTGGAATAATCCCAACGTAATGAAAAATGCTTATCTAAAGGACAGAATAAAAATTGACAAAAGAACGTTTAGTAAAGTAATTGACAAAAAAATTGGATATATCAGAATTGCAGGAAACGATGATTTTGCTTTTAAAAAAGTAGATAGTTTGGCAAACGATATAGTATCTCATATCAATAATGTAAATTCAAGTAAAATCAAGGGATGGATTATCGATTTGAGACTAAATACAGGTGGGAATATGTATCCTATATTACTTGGTTTGAAAGAGTTTATCGGAAATAATTTAACTTTTGGTGGTTTTAGAGATGCTCAAAACAAATCCACAGGAAATTGGAAAATTGAAAAGGGGCAATTATTGATTGACGGTAATGTATTGTACAGAAAAACAGATTTAGAGTTTATAAAAACCGATATTCCCATAGTTATTTTAACGAGTTGCTATACTGCAAGTGCAGGAGAAATGACTGCCATATCTTTTATAGGAAGAAATAACACTTTTATTGTAGGTGAGCCAACAGCAAATTATACAACAGCGGTACAAGGCTTTAAAATAAATGAGAATTCAGGTATTAATTTATCAACAGATTATGTTGTAGACAGAAATTTAAAAGTTTATAAATCAAATATATTACCTGATTTCGAAGTTTTTGGCGGAGATGATTTGGAAGATTTGAAAAATGACCTGAAAATAACCAAAGCATTGGCATTGTTGAGAAAATAAAATAATAAACAATTGCACATATAGCAAAGCTTTTCAATGACTTAATGAAAGACTTTATTTTTTTAGAAATTAAAACCATTTCCAAAACGAATAAAAAGGTAGCAAAGGAAAGGCGGGTACCCGCCGCAATGCCCAACCAAAAGACTACGGCATAATGGCAGGGTTGATAAGGTGGCTTCGCCGAGTTATATTGCCCTGCCACCCTTCGGGACTTATTCCGTTTCCTTTTGGTTTTTCCGCTTGTCCGCCTTGATTGAATGGCTTTCTTTTTACTATTTACGGCCAGATGAAATTTTGCGCTTTCAGGCTTTCGGGATCAAACCATTCAGAAGCCGATTCCTTATAATTTTTCTTCCCATCTTTGTTGATCCGCGTCAGGACCAAATCACCAACCGGCGCTCCGTGAAGATAGCGAAGCCTTCCCGTCGAATCAGCTTTTATCTTCCCGCTATCAAATTTTTTTTGGAAGTTGGGCCACTGTTCCAGGTTGTCTAAAGTTATCCTGATCCTGTCTTCTGACTCATTATGGTTAACGGTCTTAACATTGAGCAGGTTCTTTATAAAGTCGAATTTCATGCTGGTTATTTGATTGCAATATAAGGAAATAGTTATATTTATTTGAGGCTGTCTGCTATTTATCTTGACCAATGCTGGTTTTCAACTTCGCAGGCAAGCACACTCTTACTCTTGACTTGGCCATTTTGCGAAGCTGTAAAGCATCACTGTTCTTAGAAAGGTAACGCGCTATTTGCTCGTGAACCGTTCTATGGGAGTTCTTTTCGTAGTTCCCTAAAAATCTGACATAGGCAGGCTCAAATTCTTTTGCGAAACGGGCGATAAAATCGTGAGAATCGAAATTCTTGAAGGCGAAATATTTGTATAAGAGACTAGTAATACCAAAATGATGTATTATCCAAAAACCATTGCTTTCATTGTACCTATAAGCTTTCAGCGCAGCTGCTATTGAAACAAATCCATTATTCGCCATTTAAACTGGGAGAAATACTTTCCCCTATACCTCGAATTTATGCATAACAGTTCTATGGAATTGAATTACTATATTTTAGAGGGTTGATAAAAAATCTTGCATGCTTATTAGATTCTTGATTTTTCCAATTGCGCCAAAGAGGTTTCCACGAATTGTTTTCAATTCCTTCAATCGAACACCAGTACTGCCAAATTATAGTATTCTTTGATTTCTAAAATAGAATTATAGTATTTTAATCGTATAAAATATTATTAATAATGCAAAAAAATACCTTTTCGACTCGCAAAAAAGTGGGCTATGAGGGGCTCGAAATCCGACCACTACTAAGGAATAATTCTAAGCTTAATTTGGATAGTTAGCTTAGGAATCTCGGTGGCTACGCGTTTTTCCTAGGGCGCGTTAAGTACAAGAGATATATGTGAAAGTGGCTGTTATAATACGTAGCTTTGAAAGAAATATAAATTATGAAAACTATTGGATTTCTTAAATGCCTGTGCGCTGCTTTATTGTTAGTACTCCTTGTTGCGAGTTGCAGTGTAAGTACTTCATCTCCAAGATCGGCGAAGGTTCCTCCGGGACAAGCAAAAAAAATGTCCGGAAGCAAAAGCGCAAAAGCTTATGCGCCAGGTCAGCAGAAAAAAAACTAATAATGGACTGCTATGGCAGCTGGGTATTCAATGTTTAATGCTATTGATGACGAATAAGGCATTGGAAGCCAATGGCCTTATTTGTCTCTATAAGCGGGATTCGAACCGGCCCTGAAGTTAATGCTCTGTGCTTGTTTCAGTAGCGCTGCTACTAACAAAGCGGATCAATATAGAAAACGAGAATCAGATTTGCTTTAATCCTTAATTCCCAAGGTCCTATTTGTTGCGTTCTCTATAGGCGAAGCCTGGCGTTTTTCCTGCCATTCAAAATTACCTATTCTCCTAGATATAAGCCAACGATTTCCTTCTCGCACATAATCATCCTGATAAATAGCGCCGATAGTGGTCTTGATTTTCTTTCCGCCTTCATTTCCAATCAGTGTTATTAGGCAGTAACACGTCCCGTAAGCAGCATCGCCAATTATCGAAACCACATGCTGTCCATTGAGATGGTACACGACGTCAATATCAGCAAGAAAGCTATCAAATGCTTTTTCCATTTCAAGCCGTCCCTTCAGTTTCAAAATTTCTTTACCGTCGCCAAAGGTTTCTGAAACTGCATTTTCAGAAAAGAGCTGTACCTGAGCATGAAAATCTTTTCTGTCTCCAAGTACCGAAATACGATCGACGAGCTCTTTGAGCGCCATCCTATCCTTTAATTCTTCATTATTCATACTGTTCCCGTTTTAATGAATTACGTCAATGACAATTAAAGGCTATATGTCGACTGACAATAAAATTCTTATTTTACTCAACAGTCAATACTATCTTTCCCTGAATGCTTCCTTTAGCAGCACGTTCATGCGCCATTTGAGCATCTGACAACGGGAAAATGCTGTCAATGATTATGCGAATTGTCCCATTGTCAAGCAATTGTCCTATTTCTTTCAACTGGGTCCCATGGGAGCGAACCTGGGTTGCAGAGACTTTTACACCAAGTTTTTCAGCCTCTTCAGCGCCATCGAAACCTAATGGGAATATTGGAAATAAAGAACCGCCACGCTTCAGCGTTTTCAAAAAATGACTCGCGGCGGGCCCTCCAACAGAATCGATGACAAGATCTGCATCCCGCACTACATCTTCAGCACTAGTCTTGTTGTAGTCTATAAATTCGTCTGCTCCAAGCTCGCGCAGAATGGCTTCATGCTTTCCAGAGGCCACAGCAACAACGTAAGCGCCTTTCCATTTAGCCAGCTGCACAGCGAAATGTCCGACACCGCCGCCGGCGCCATTTATCAGCACTTTTTGGCCTTGCAGTGGCACTGGCTGATGCTTGTCCGGTTGCAGTGGATTCTGTATGTCATGGCCAAGGTCAATCATGAACTGCCACGCTGTAAGCAGTGACATCGGCACGGCTGCGGCGTGTATGTGATCGATGCCTGCTGGCTTAAGAGCAATTTCTGATGCAGGTGCAGTAACATATTGTGCATAGGCTTTGCTGGGACCGAAGCTTGGAAAACGGACCATGGAATATACATTGTCGCCAACTTCGAAGTCCGTGACATCATCTGCAACCGCTTCGATGACACCAGAAATATCTGTGCCGAGAATTACGGGAAACGGAACCTGTGGCTGCCATTCGGGAGGCAGCATTTTATATCCCTCGCGCAGATACCAATCCGGTGGATTTAATCCGATCGCATGAACCCGGATCCTCACTTCTCCCTTAACCAGTTCTGGAACCGGTGCATCTTCATAACGCAATACATGCGGACCTCCAAATTCGTGCTGGCGTACCGCCTTCATAATTGATGGAGTGCCTTGCCCGACTTTCTTATTTTCAGATTTTTTCATAGTAGCAGATTTCATAGGACAATTTTCTTTGTCTAGTGGGAACAAAATTATAAGATTTGCATACTTTTGTCAAGTATGTACTTTTTTGTATCTTACAGACCAAAAAGAATCTAATGCTGATTAATAGAATGTTATATTTAGAATAAATGAAAAATAAATCGGAAATTCCAGAATGCATCCAAAATTGTGGCGTTGAATATGCCTTCAAACGCATAGGCGGTAAATATAAGGGCCGAATTCTTTGGCATCTTGGCATGCAAAAAGTTTTGCGCTATGGCGAATTAGGCAGGACACTCCCAGACATTACAACTAAAATGCTCACCCAGACTTTGCGTGAGCTGGAGGCCGATAAATTAGTCATCCGTAAAATGTATCATGAGGTTCCTCCCAAAGTAGAGTATTCACTAAGTGATACAGGTTTGGAACTAATCCCTTTTATTGAGCATATTCATGAATGGGGAAAAAAGCAGCTTTCAAATGAAACTTAATGCTTTAAATCAAGACAATCTCGCATTGTACCACAGGTTCGAACCCCCATCGCCCACACATCACTAAAACCTCAGTATTTACTGGGGTTTTCTTTTTGTAGTTTGAGGGTTGATCGAACTTTAAAGGAGTGATATGAGTTTTTATATAAGTAGATAAATTAATTATGCTGAACTTCAACAGTACATCCATTTAAGAAGGCCTATAGTTGTCGCATCGCTATTCAAGCGATTTGCTAAATTGTTAAAAGGGTTCACTATCTACAAGTATATTCAAAATGAAATGATAGAAAATCGAACTGCAAACATCCAAAAATGCTTATCTAATTACCGCGACTAGCTTCTTCACCTGAATAGATAGTTAAAATTGTTTAGCATGGATCTTCATTCGCTTGAACAACTCCTTACAATTGCATATTGGATTTATTATAGAAAACTTACCATATCCAGAATTATAAACGGATAACTATTAATTGCTTAATTACTGCAGATTGCCACTGTACATTCCTTCGTCAAAATGGACTGCATCTGTTTGTGTGATAAACAATACAATATCGCTTGTTTCAACAGCGCGAAATACCAGGCTGTCATCTTCTACGAGCGCGCTTTCGCCTGTCACAAGTGCCATGGTTTCATGCACATTGACTTTCCCGGCAAATACGTAAAATAGGAAAGCACAATTTTCAGATGGGGCATCGGGAAGGATAATTTCATGACCTTTTTCTAGTCGCACATCCATCAGCCATGTATTGCTTCTTATCTGCAATGGGTAGTCACTCCCATTTCCTGCCATTTTGCGCCAAAAATTCTTACTGTAAACTTCAGGCAATTTGTAAAACTGAACCTGTGGTTTGAGCCCGGCAGTTTCCGGCCTGATGAATATCTGCAGCCCTTCCAAAACCCCACCCTTTTCAAGAACTCTTTCCTCATGGTAGTAACTTGCACCAGCGTTCATCATCATCAGCTTTTGATTAGAGATCTCCTGGCTATGGCCTTCCGAGTCGAGATGTTCTACGCTTCCGCTTCGTAAATAGGTTAATATTTCTTCATCCCTGTGCGGATGCATTGGAATTAATGTACCGGGAGTTATTCGTGCGTGATCAATTCTGCCAATGGTGGAAAAACCCGTATCATTTAACTGGGGCATGATTAGCCCGGGATATAATATCTCTATCCCGAAGCCTCCATGCTGCTTTCCATATTTTATGTTATTATCTATCTTGGTTACCATTTTTCTTATTGTTAATTTGATTTATAAATGCAATGGCATATGCAGTGGCCTTAAAATTGCAATACTTTGTAAATGTTTAATTTAATTCAATGACCACTTTCCCGATATAGCCACCTTTTTCAGCATACTCGTAAGCCTCCTTGTACTGGTCGAATGAAAACACTTTGTTAACTTCGATATCCAGTCCATCCTCTACCGCAGCGAGTAAAATATCTGTGTATTTGGTAGATGGGCTTGAAAGTATTACAAGGTGTTTTTTGGCGGAAAAAAGGTTTTTGATAAGGGAAAGTGGTATCTCAATGGGCTGTGGAGTCGGGTTCAGAAAAATGGCTTTAGATTTCATTATTGTCTTGGCATTTTTAAATCCCATTTTGCCTGAAAGATCAATAACAATATCATATTTATCAGCTTTAGAAAGCACATTATCTTTTTTATAGTCTATGACATAATCCGCTCCCCATTTTTTTGCATACTCGGATCCATCGGTACTGGTTACCGCTGTTACTTTTGCACCCTTTCGTTTTAATAGCTGAAGCAGGAACATACCGAATCCGCCAGTAGCGCCATTTACCAAAATATTGGTCTTTGCACTGATGTCACCCATTTTCAGCAAGGATGTAACCGCGGCAGTACCAACCACCGGAATTGAAGCAGCCTGGGCAAAGCTGATATTCGAAGGTTTTTTCCAAACTAGTGAAGAGGTTACTGCAATATATTCTGCCGAAACACCTTCCCTCATCATGTTTTTTACTACTCCGAAAATGGCATCGCCTTTTTTGAAGCCTTTTACGGAAGATCCAATTTCCTCAATAGTGCCGGAAAAATCTGTTCCTGTGTTTTTAGGGAATTTAGACCCGGACATTAATTTCATCTCACCTTTTCTAATTTTCCAGTCCATTGGATTAATAGAAAAAGCTTTAACTTTCACCAAAACCTGGTCAGCCTTGATTGTAGGTTTTGATTGTTCTGCTATCTGTAAAACACCTGTACTTCCGAATTTGTGATATGCAATTGCTTTCATAATATTATTTTTTAGTTGTTTAAAATGATATTACAAAGTTGCGAACAACAGCATCTTGAAACTTGTATCAAATCACTATTGTGTTTTGAATTATTAAAAAAGCTGCAATCCTTCTAATGGAAGGTTTTGTAAATAAAAATGATGCACCTGCAAAATTTCAAGTGCATCATTTAATATTTATTATTAAGCGGAGACTAAGTTTGGTCTGAGCTATAAGCAGTACTTATTTAATAGTACCTGCTGGTAATAGATACAAATGTATTAGTATACCTGTATAAGATCACTACTGTATTTCAATGCCTTAGGAGGCATTCCAAACATTTCATACATATATTTGTTTAATTGTGGCAGGTCATAAAAGCCCGTATCATATGCAATGTCGGTAAGGCTTCTGTCCTTATCGGAAAGTGTCAGGTAAATAGCCTGTCGAAGCCGTGTCCACAATAAATACTTCGATAAGCTGCTGCCGGTCTGTTTCTTGAAGAGTGAGGCTAGACGAGATGGTGAAAGAAAGACGATATCGGCAAATGTCTGCGGCGTGATATCAGATTGGAAGTAATTAGCCTTAATGTATTCAACAATTTTTGTAACCCTTTCATCATAATTTGCTGCAGGCAATTTAGAGAGAAGGGTATGTATTATATTGTTAACATCTAAAGTATCCTTTGCTGTCTGAAAGAATGCGTTTGTCTCTGGGGGCGAGTCAAAAACGATACACTCTTCATTGTCTTTAAATCTGCCTTGAAGTTCTAAGCCGATACTTGAATAGGGCTCTATATTTAAGACATTTAGTGTTCCTTTTTCTGCAACGCAAAAATGTGTGACATGGGGCTTTATAAGAAAACCATGGATTCGCTCGTTTAGCTTGCCGTTAATAGTCGAGTCAAACGGGGTGTCGTTTGACAGGACAATTTGATAGGCCGAATGATGATGGATTTCAACAGTAAGATTGCGAGCCTGAAGGGCTAAGATAAAAGGATTCATAGATACGATTTTGCGTAATTGCCAAGAGCAAAACTTTTGAGCAATTACATATTTATTGTAAAAATATCTAAAAATTCTTTATTATATCTTTCGAAGTGTTAAACGATTATTAACCATTAACTGTGGATATCTATTTAATGAAGTTTAAACTACAATCAATTAAACGAGCTTCTAAATTCTATAGGCGAAATATTTGTCTTAATTTTAAATAATTTGGAGAAGCTCTGGCTGTGTTCGAATCCCAGTTGAAAAGCTATTTCAGAAACTGTCAGTTCAGTCGTCGATAGTTTTACTTTTGCTTTTTCAATCAGTTTCTCGTGAATATGCTGCTGAGTAGTCAGTCCCGTCAGAGATTTTAATAAACTGCTTAAATACATGGGGGATATATTCAAAGATTGGGCGATATATTGTACTGTAGGCAGCCCGGAAGTATTTTCATTATTAAAATAATCATCTATGGTTTTTTCTACATTATCTAAAATCTGATAGTTGTTTACCTTACGGGTTAAAAATTGTCTTTGATAAAAACGCTCAGAATAGTTAAGCAGCGTTTCCAACTGTGAAATAATTATGTTTTGGCTGAACTTATCCAGGTTAGCATTGTATTCCTGTTCAATATTTTTTACAATCGCATTAAGCGTTGCTTCTTCCTTATCGGAAAGAAACAACGCTTCATTTACAGCATAGTCAAAGAATTCATATTGGCTTATATTTTTTGCCAATGGAGTATTCCATAAAAAATCAGGATGTACCATAAGGACCCAACCACTTTGGGCGGTGGCAATTTCATCAATCTTTTCAATGCCAAAAACCTGGTTTGGAGCTATAAAAAACATAACTCCATCATCGAAGTCATAATGGCTCTGACCATACTTAAATGTAGCATCAATACTGCGCTTTATAGAAATGTGGTAGAAGTCAAATACAAAATTCTTGTGGTTTATTTCTTTGGAGCATTCAAAACTCTCATAATCAAACAAACTGATATGGGGATGCTGAGGAGAAGGCAGACCCTTCATTTTATGAAATTCTGCAATTGATTTTACCCTATGTACCTGCTGTTGACTCATAGTACAAATTTACAAATATTAGATCATCATGCCTCCTGAAAGCTCAATTCTTTGCGCGTTTACCCAGCCAGCTTCAGGAGTACACAGGAAAGCAACTACGCCCCCAATATCTTCCGGCTCACCTACGCGTCCCAATGCTGTGATCGATGCGACTGCATTTCTTTTGTTTTCATCTGATTTTGTTGAACCTCCTCCAAAATCAGTTGCAATAGCACCGGGAGCTATGCTGTTGGCCGTAATTTTTCTGGCACCTAATTCCTTGGCCAGGCATCTTGTGTAGGTTTCGATCGCACCTTTCATGCTTGCATAGGCAGATACGTTCGGGAAGGAAATCCTGGTTAAGCCTGACGATATATTTACGATCCTGCCACCATCGTTAAGTAGCGGCAGTAGCTTTTGGGTTAAGAAGTAAACTCCTTTAAAATGAACGTTCATCAGCGTGTCAAATGCATCTTCGGTGGTGTCGGTTACCGAACCATAGAGGCCTACGCCGGCATTGTTGATCAGATAATCGAAATGAGGTGAGCCTTCGTGTTCCTGTAAATGCTCACTTACCTGAGCTACAAAACTGTCAAAGTTTTTAATACTGCTCATATCCAATTGATATGCAATGGCTTTCTGGCCTATCGATAGCACTTCAGCCACAACCTTATCCGCTTCATCCTTATTATTGTTGTAGGTGAAAATGATATTGTTTCCGTTCTTCGCCAAATTAATAACCATATCTCTGCCCAATCCACGGCTTCCACCCGTGACGATTGCAATTTTACTTTTTGTTGACATAACTTGTTTATTAAATATTACAGAGCAAAGTTCAGCAAATCTGACAGTTACTATGTAGCCAAAATAGTGATTGTTGTAGCCATTTTTTTTACTACAAATAGAATCACCATTTAGCAGCGCGACAGACTATAAATTTTATGTTAGATATCTTTGTTGCATATATAAAAATAGTTATATAAATTTGCGTAACTAATTACGTAATTAATTATTTATATGGAATTTTATAAAATGGCAGGCATAAAATCGATAGGCAGCAGGCTAAGAATGCTGACCAATAAAATTACTGATGATGCAGCGCAAATATATAAACTGTATAATATTGAGATGCAGCCGAAATGGTTTCCGGTTTTTTACGCCCTTTCAGAGGGCAGCGAAAAAACGATTACCGGAATAGCGCAGGAAATAGGCCACTCGCATCCTTCGGTCAGTAAAATCATAAGTGAAATGATTGAAGAGGGCCTGATCGAAAAGAAAGACAATAGTGACGCAAGGCGCAGTATGGTAGGGCTTTCAGAAAAAGGGATGAGCTATAAGGAAAAGATCCAGGATCAGTATACCGATGTGGAAGATTCGATTGAGGCTCTTAACAGGCAGGCAACCAATGACCTATGGAAAGCAATTGAAGAATGGGAATTTTTGCTCGAGCAGAAAACATTACTCCGAAGGGTAATTGAGCAGAAAAAAAAGCGTGAAAGCAATGCTGTCTTAATTGCTGACTTCAAACCCGAACATGCCAACGCTTTTAGGCAATTGAATGAAGAGTGGATATCTTCTTATTTTAAGATGGAAGAAGCTGACTATCGCTCGCTGGACAATCCGCAGGAATATATTCTGGATCAGGGAGGCCATATTTTAGTTGCCCTTCTAAATGATGAAGTTGTCGGCGTGTGCGCCCTAATGGCAATGCATGACGGGGAGCATGATTTTGAATTGGCTAAGATGGCGGTTGCTCCATCAGCGCAAGGCAAGAGTATAGGATGGCTGCTGGGACAGGCAGCATTAAACAAGGCGGCCTCACTGGGAGCTAAAAAAGTTTATCTGGAAAGCAATACGATACTCAAACCGGCAATCAGCCTCTATCATAAGCTGGGATTCCAGAAAATAGCGGGTCATCCGACACCTTATGAACGCTGTAACATACAGATGGCAGTTGATATCAACCCATCTCATAAAAAATCATAAATAATTATTCAATATGTACGATAAAAAAATAGCCGTAATTATTCTCAATACTTTAGAAGACTGGCAGAAATTAAATGTTACTTCTTTTCTCGTAAGTTCAGTTGCCATAGCTTTTCCCGAAACTCATGGAGCTCCGCTGGTAAATGCATCAGGGACTTCCTACCTGCCCTTTATAAAACATCCCATACTTATTTATGCTGCCCAGTCGGATGAACAACTGCAACGTGCTTTTAACCGCGCGTCAGAACGGGAATTGCACGTTGGCATCTACACCAAAGAACTGTTTGCTACTAAAAATGAAGAAGGAAACCTCAACGAAATAGCACAGCATGCAGATAGTGAGCTAAACCTGGCGGGAATTATTATATATGGAGAGAATAAAAAAGTTGATAAAGCAGTAGACAAACTTAAGTTGCATTCGTAAGAGCAAAATAAATTTCAAACGCTCCTTATATGATCAGGTATTTATACTTCTTCTGATCCTGCTCAATGAAGACTGCGTAATTCCAAGATAGGACGCCAGATAGGAAAGCGGCACCCGATTGGCAAGCTTGGGAAATCGGTTAAAAAAGTTAAGGTAGCGTTCGGTAGCATCTTCGGCCATCATCATACTGATCTTGCTGACTTTTTCGACTAGTGCTTTGGAAATTACCTGATTCATTATATCATCCCAGACCGTTATTGTCATCGACAGTTCCTTTAGGGCCTCTCGGGACAAGGTTACATATTTGCAGTCTGTCACTGCCTGAATATACTCAGGCGATGGGCTGTTTTGGTTATAATTGTCCAGATCAACCACAAAGTGATTTTCATCAAGGAAATATTTGGTAACCTCGTCACCCTTGCTATTGTAATAGCTGACCCTGAAAACTCCCTGGAAAAGAAATGCAAATTCTCTGGGAATTTTTCCGGCTTCCTGATAATATTCCTCCCTTTTGATCTCATGTTCAACGCATTTATCTAAAATGCAATCAATCTGTTGTTCATTTAGATTGCCAAACTGAAGTAAGAAATTGATTAGCTCATCCATAAGTAGACTTTTGTATGGGTAAATATAACCTTTTTATGATTTTTACACGCTGCCGTAATTGTGATAATGTTGGAAGAGATAACTTTCCAAGCTCTTTAGCGTCTTTATTTGCCGTCTTTAATTTTCTCCAAGTGTAACATTATATAAGGTACTACCTGTTCTTCTTTCAGATGCTTGCCAAGGTTCGCAAACCTTTCCAGATAGTTGGCCACCGCAATATAAGGGTCGCCATCCTGCATATAAGGTAGGATACGGCTTTGCCGTTCCGCAGTGGCTCTTTGCGCAGCCCTGAGGGCAATAGAATTCCAATTGGATACCGTTGCTGATAATTCCTGCATGCCGCTCTGTTCAATAACTGACAGATCGCATGCGGTCATCGCCTCTAAATAATAGGATTGTATAATTGGCGGGTATATCGGCATGGAAGAAGATACGAAATTACCTTCGCCAATCAGGGCGGTGGTTATATTTTCTGCCTCCCGGTTATAGTAATTGTACCGCAGGACACCGCTGTTTACAAAAGCAAGGAATGAAATGGTATGGCCCGGCTCCGCCAGATATTCGCCCTTCTGGAAATGGACTTGTTTTGTCAGTCGATTGATCAGGCTGATTTGCTGCTGGTTCAGGTGATCAAACAAAAGCAGTTGGTTTATAAGTGTATTCATTGTTTGTGTATTTGTTCATAATTATTTCCCTGGGCAGGACAAGCAAGCCTGCATGACAAAGGTGGAGTTAAACTAAAAGTAATAATTTGCCATTTGGCAAATAGCACGAAAATATCTTTGCTGAATTTTGTCCTGTCACTATGATCGAACATTTTATAAATCTTAAATAATAAAAAAATGAAAACACAAACCACAACCCCTGCATCAAGTAAATATCCGCAAACTACAGTTGTAATAGTAGTTGATGCACCAATTGAAAAAGCTTTTAATTACATAGCACCAATCTATCTCCCGCATATCTTCCCTGGTGCCGGACTTATCCCGGGTATCAAAGACACGAGCATCAATGAGGGATGGAATAAGGCAGGCTTGAACAGAACCGTTTATTTTGCTGATGGGTCAACCAGTCAGGAAACAATGCTAACATACGATGAGGCAAAATCATTTACATACAAAAATGAAAACTTTACTTCTCCTGTGCTGCGTGCCCTCATGCAGCGACTTGAAGGCGAGTGGTTTTTTACTACAGACAACGACGGCAAAACCCGAATTGAATGGACCTACCGCACGATCCCTACAAATTTTATTGCAAGGTTTTTTATTCGTACCGTTTTACTACGCTATTTTAAAAGAATGCTTCAGCAGGCAGTTGATATCTGCAAGAAGGATCTTGAGAGCGGTAATCTTCTTGGTGCTCACTTTCCATCTGCTGCAGCAATACCTGCTTAATAAAACACCACGTCACCAAAAAAAGCCACAATCGATTTCTGATTGTGGCTTTTTTTGTATACCCAAAGTATTGTCCTGGTCAGTAATTGCTGCAATAATCCACCATTTATCTGTAAATGAAACTTGGAGTCCGGGATTACTACAATAGTGATTTGATACAAGTTTTACTCTGACAATCACTGCACCTTTGTAATGTAATAATCAACAACAATTTAAATATCATAAAAATGAAAAAGCAAATAGTAATACTTGGAGCCACCGGAACAGTGGGCAGTAAAATTTCAGAAATCCTTTTAAACGAAGGACATCATGTAACACTGATAGCAAGGCACACCGAAAAGCTTAAAAAATACCGTAGCCTTGGTGCAGAAATCATCTCCGGAGATATCACTGATGTGCAAACAATAACAACTGCCTTTGCAAATGCCGATCGTGCTTTCGTGCTTCTACCTGATAATGTAAAGGCTGAAAATACAAGAGCGTATCAAAGACAGGTTACAGGCATCCTTATTGAAGCCATCAAAAAATCCGGCATCAAATATATAGTGAACATGAGCAGCCTGGGATCTCACATGCATGAAGGCAATGGCATTATGGGCGGTACCGGAGAACAGGAAGTGAGACTAAACCAACTGGAAGATGTAAATGTACTTCACATCCGTTCAGCCTACTTTATGGAAAACTTTTTGCGAACAATAGGTATGGTTAAGAATATGGGTATCAATGGAACAGCCGCAGACGGCGACCATTCCATCCCGATGGTAGCCACCAGAGACGTCGCAAAAATCGCAGCCGGACATTTAGCAAACCTTGACTTCACGGGTAAAAGTGTTCAGGCTGTGATGGGACCGAGAGACTACACCTACCGAGAATTCACCTCTATTGTAGGTAAGGCAATTGGAAAAGATGATTTGCAGTATGTGCAGGTTCCTGTAGAGCAGGTTAAACAAATATTCTTAGGTAATGGTTTTTCGGAAGATTTTACAGACAACCTCCTTGAAATGGGAACGGCAATTAAAACAGGCTTCATGAATTATCAAAAAAGGGATGATTCGACCACCACTTCAACCACAGCAGAAGATTTTGTAAATGAGGTGTATGTGCCGATTTACAACAACTAAGAAAATCAACCAGTCCGAACTGTTCAGATACCTAAAAACTTTTCTGGCCTGAACAGTCATTATAAATACAAATCATAAAATATTCAAAAATGAAAACAGCATTAATTACAGGTGCCAATCGTGGCATCGGGCTGCAAACAGCAAGAAAATTATTAGAAAATGGCTATCATGTTTATTTGGGAAGCCGCGAATTGAACAAAGGGCTGGAGGCCGTGAAAAAGCTAAAATCAGAAGGGTTTGCCAGTGTAGAAGCCGTGCAGCTGGATGTCACAAATGAAAACTCGGCAAAAGCTGCCCGAGCGGAAATTGGCCGGAAAACGGATACTCTCGATGTTCTTATCAATAATGCAGGAATCAATGGAGGACAACCTCCCTATACTGCAGTGGATGCTACCCCGGACCAGTTTTTGGCAGCATTCACTACTAATGTGGTCGGCACAGCAATTGTCACACAGGCATTTTTGGATCTCTTACGCAAGTCGCCTGAGCCCAGGATTGTAAACGTAAGCACAAGCGTTGGCTCGCTATCCCTGCAAAGCAATCCTGACTGGTTGTTTTACAGCCATGCAAAATATGCAGTTTATGCTTCATCGAAAGCAGCCCTGAATATGTACACTATTCACCTGGCATACGAACTGCGTGATACTCCTTTTAAAGTAAACGCCGTCTGTCCGGGTTATACAAGTACCGATTTCACAGGCAATAATGGAGGCGATGTCGAAACTGCCGCAAGGCGTATTGCAAAATACGCAATGATTGGTCAGGATGGGCCTACAGGTAAATATTTTAGCGAGGAAAGCAATCCTGAAGGCACCGGTGAAATCCCTTGGTGAAGAAACTTACAGCAACAGCTGAATTTGCTTACCGCCAATTTAGAACAGTGATCTGATACAACTTTATGCTCATTAATACCGGCATCTTTGTATCATAATAATGAAACAATAAAATTATAAACATCATGAAATTACTAGAAAAAATACAGTTAGGCAATCTGGCCTTAAAAAACAAAATGGCAATGGCTGCCATGACCAGAAGCCGCGCCGACCAAAATGGAATAGTAGGAGACCTTACGATTCAGTACTACACACAAAGGGCTAGTGCAGGGCTGATATTCACCGAGGCGATAAGAATAAGTGAAGAAGCTACCGCCAGCCCATTGACACCGGGCCTTTATTCGCAAGAACAGATCCAGGCATGGAAAAAAGTCACAAAAGCGGTTCACGACAATGGCGGTGTCATTATCGCCCAGCTTTGGCACACAGGCCGCGCAGGACATTCTATAGACCGAAATGGCAAATTGCCCCTTGCGCCATCTGCGCTGCCGATTCAGGGAATGCAGCATTTTACCTCGCAGGGCATGAAGGATTATGAAGTCCCACAGGAAATTACACTTGCTGAAATTAAGCAGACCATTGCAGACTATGGACAGGCGGCCAAAAATGCAATCGAGGCCGGTTTTGACGGTGTCGAACTGCATGCTGCAAACGGCTACCTGCCGAGCCAGTTTTTAGCGGAAAGCTCCAACCAAAGGACAGATGAATATGGCAGCAGCATTCCCAACAAAGCCCGTTTTGTACTGGAAGTAATGCAGGAATTGATCAGCAAAGTTGGCGGAGATAAAGTTGGGATTAAAATCTCGCCTTTCCATCCTTATGGCAATATGATCTTGGATGACCCAGCCGGTACTTATACGTATCTTGTTGAAGAGCTGAACAAATTGGATTTTGCCTACGTGGAACTGATGAAACGCAGCCCTATTTTCCTTCGCCTGAGCATTATCCTACTGATGATGAAATAGAATTATTCGGCAGCATGATACGACAGACTGTTATTGCCAATGCAGGATTTGATAAAGCATCCGGCGAAGCTGAACTTGAAAAAGGGATTGCAAGCATGGTCTCATTTGGCACGTTGTTTCTGGCAAATCCCGATCTGCCAAAACGATTTGAAACAGACGCGCCTCTAAACGAACCGGACAGAGCTACAATGTTTGGCGGTGGAGAAGAAGGCTATATTGATTATCCGTTTCTAAATGATTAAGCGATAACTGGTAACAAATTATTAATTTAAATAATATCAAAGATGAAAACGATTTATAAATATATTTCATTAGGTATCTTACTGGTCAGCATCTTGCCCGCCAATGCACAGAGCGTTGACACAAGTACAATGCAAAAGGTTAAAACAGACAGGGCCTTTTATGAAACCTTGGGGAAATTATATCCTGCGGACAATACCGTTGCCGTTGATGAGGTAACGATCGCAGGAGTTAAAAGTTGTTGGTTTAACCAAGGCCTTCTCAATCAAAAGGAAATTATCATATACCTGCATGGAGGCGGCTTTTCTTTAGGCAGTATCAATTCCTATACTCCAATGGTAAGCCATTTTGCCAAGCGGTTAAATAAGCCAATTATATATATTGAATATTCGCTGGCTCCTGAAAAACCGTTTCCTGAACAAAATAACGAAGTGTTGGGCGTTTATAGGGAGGTTCAGAAGAAATATCCAAATCACAAATTAATTCTAATGGGTGATAGTGCAGGCGGCGGCATGGCAATAGCATTAGTGGACAATATTCAGAAATCCGGGCTTGTTTCGCCCGCCTCCCTAATCTTAATTTCACCTTGGATTGACTTGAAGTGCATTAATCCTTCTTATGTGACAAAGCAGTCTCTTGATCCCATACTGACCAGAAACTTTGCGTTCGAAAGGACATTGTTGTACGCAGGCACAAAAATAAGGGAAGCGGATCCAAGCGAAATAAAATTTAAAAAATTTCCTCCTGTATTCTTATTGGTCGGCACCAATGAAATCCTTTACGATGATTCGCAAAATTTCTACGCAGCTATAGTAAAAGTCCAAAAGAAAGCAAAATTAAAGGAGTATAAAAATCAGACGCACGTCTGGCCGTTTACAAACATAGATTCAGATGCCTCAAAGGAAGCAATAAGTGACATCAAGGAATTCATGAATGCTCAGGTAAAATAATAATCAGGAGATATCCTATAAATTAAACAATTCAATTTTAATAACATTAATAAGAAAACAAATGAAAACATTAAAATATTACTTCTTAGTAAGTATGAGTTTAGTAAGCCTTTTGAGCGCAAACGCACAAAGCAAAATAGCAGATAGCACAATGACCAAAATATCTAAGGAAAGAGCGTTCTACGAGACCTTAGGTAAAATCTACCCAGAAGATAATTCTGTTCCTGTTAAAGAAGAAACAATTGCAGGGGTTAAAAGCTACTGGTTCAATGAAAACCTTATCAGCCAGAAACAGATTATCGTTTACCTGCACGGAGGCGTCTACGCACTAGGCAGTATAAATTCGTACCGTGCCATGATAAGCCACCTTGCCAAGAATTTAAATTCGCCTATATTGTATGTTGAGTATTCCCTGGCACCTGAAAAGCCATTTCCGGCAGCAAAAAATGAAATATTCAGTGTATACAAAGCTTTGAAAAAGAAATATCCTGACCACAAATTCACAATTATAGGAGACAGCGCAGGCGGTGGTTTGGCCATCACTTTGGTTCATGACTGTATTGATACAAAAGTCGCGGTTCCCAATTCGCTGGCTTTATTATCCCCATGGATTGATTTGAAAACCAAGAACGCATCGTATGTAACAAAGAAATCGGTTGACCCGATATTAAGCAAGGAAATGTTGCATGACCATGCTGTGCTGTATGCTCCTGGTAAGTTGAAAGAAGCTGACCCAAGCGAGTTGAAGTTTAAGCAATTTCCCCCAGTGTTTTTATTAGTGGGAACTGATGAAGTATTGAATGATGATTCAAAAAACTTTTACAACTATATCAAACCGATCCAGTCAAAATCAAAACTGAAAGAATTCAAAGGCCAGAAACATGTCTGGCTGGTTTCCCATATTGATTCAAAAGAGTCAGTGGATGCAATGAGTGATATTAAGGAATTTATAGCAACTAATTAAAAGCATTTCATTTCTATATTTTAAAGGCAGCCACTTATTTTGGCTGCCTTTTTTTATTTGATCATCAATTTTAATTTATAATGAAGTGGAAGAGTATAGAACTGAAAGTATTAAAAAATTGCATAACCTTACTTTCAAGTAGCAAAAGAGAGCCAAGGTATGCCAAATGCTTACAATTTTATTTTTAGGCGCTTCATATATTAATTTGTATTAGTTGTTGACGTCAGGAAAATTATATAACTATCTCAGCTCCAGTTGGCTTTGATGAGCAAAATATCCTAAATCGCTTTGCTTTTGTTAAAGCAATTGTCAAAACACCCTACTTATTAATATAATTGTTTATTTTTGATCAAGGAAATTTGGAGGATACACTACTTGTCCATGCTTTTGCGCAATGGCCTGTAAATCTTTAATAGATTCAGCGTCCATTGGCTGCGGTGGAAGTAATTCTCCAGCAGCTACGGGATCACCAATTTCTTCAAAAAACTCTTCAAGCCCGGCAGGAACAACGATGCAAAGCAATTGTGCCATCTTATCGCTTATATTTTTAAAATAATGCACTATACCTCCTTCTGGCACCACTACAAAAGAGCCCTTTTTTGCTATATAGAATCCAGCCTCTGAATGAACTTCCACTTCGCCATCAATAATATAGAAAGATTCATAAAAATCGGCGTGAGAATGCGGTCCCGGACCGTTTTGAGGGGGCACCAGCATTTCAATAGTCGCAAATGCGCCATTGGTTTGCTTGCCCGATACAAGTATGCGGTAATTACCGCCAACTACAGATAGTATTTTTCCGCCGGTAGGGTCTACTGTAATGGGTGTTGGTTTTGAGTTTTCCATATTTACGTATTTTTAATGTTATAAATATAAGCACATTTCCTAAAGATAAATTATACATTTTACAGCGTTCTGTTACAATACTTTTGTGTTAATTTCGATAAAACCACACACATAAAATTCATTCGATTATACCTAATTCTAATTAAGTAGGATTCTTATAAAGTGTAAATTGATATGATACTCATGCGTGTAGATACTGCTGCAATTAAAATTACGTGTAATATTTTGTATTTCAATATGTTGTAAGTTTTAAATTTCACTAAATAGATTCAAAATAGGCACAAGGTGTTCGACTGTGATCCCTGACAGCCCACACAGAGACAAACAAAGCCGTTGGATTCCAATGGCTTTGTTTGTTTAATTTACTACTTTTTCTTTATGAATGAGTTCAATTTTAGCCTGCGTATTATCCCTTATCAAGATTACAGAAGTTGCTTTTCCGTCAGTAAATTCGAATTTCAACAAGTTAGGATAATCTACAATTTTAAATAATCCGTTTTTTAAATAGAGTAATTCATAATCGTTTTTCCCCTTAAAATGTTCCAATAACATAGACCCAACATAAAGACGGTTATTTCTTTCTGTTATTTTGGTTTCCACTCCCTGCCCATAAAGAAAATCATCGTAAGACCCAATTAGTTTTTCTTTTACAGACAAAGGTATTTCCTGAATGCTTTCACTAGCTGCCTTATTGTTCCAATCCATCAACTTCAGAATCGTTTTTTGAGTGTGGCTCATTACAGGAAAACGATTGGGTTTTTCTCCATTGGCAAGAAATGCAAAGCCATTTCCATCTGTCATGGTAGCGCCAATAGTACCGCCAACTCCGGTATTGGAACCGTTACACATAAACCAGTCATAATTATTATAACCAAAAGACTTTTGCCATCCGTAGCTCCAGCCTCCAACGGCATTTTTTAAAGCGGTTACTGCTGTTACTTTTTTTGCCACATTATGAGAAATTACCTTGTTGTTTTTATTGCGCAAGGCATTTTGCATTTCAATAGCAATTTTAGCTAAATCAGTTGCCGTAGACCACATTCCTGATGGCGCAACTTGTGGGGTGATTGGCAAACCTGTTTTAATCACTTTTCCGTCTTTATCATGAACAAGGGCCACATTTGTTAGAAAACCCTTTTCATTTGGCTGCATCATTGTAGTGTTTTTCAAGCCAAGAGGTGAAAAAATATATTCTTTTGCAAGCTCTGCCATAGGTTTATTAAACGTATCTTCTAATGCCATTTGAATAATTGTATAACCACCACCGCTGTATTGCCAACTGGTTCCCGGCGTAAACAAAAATTCTATTTCTTTATCATATCTCGGTATCTGTCCTAAAAGACTTTGTTTTAATGTCGGAATTGCTTCTCCTTCATAATGATCTTCAAATCCATCCTGACTTGTACCAGCGGTATGGTTTAGAAATTGTCTCCAAGTTGGTATGTTATGTTCAGTAAACTTGCTTTTTGGCAAATGCCAGCGTTTTAAATAAGGATTTATTGGATCATCTAAATTAAGTAAACCTTTTTCTTCAAGCATAAAACAAAGAAGCGCCGTAATTGGTTTCGAAATTGATGCGGTAGAAAAAGCTGTATTTTGGTCTATTTTTTCCTTAGAATTTATTGATTTCACACCAAATTGCTTTGAATAGACAATCTCGTAGTTTTCAAAAATGACCACACTAAATCCGGGCAGTTTATATTTTTCTAATTGCTGGTCAATATTCATGCTATCTGTTAGAAAGCCGTAATCTGTTTTTTTTGTCAATGCGTTATGGCCTGTCTGACAATTTGCGCTTGCTACTACAAGAAGTAGTATGTAAATAATATTTTTCATCGTATCGTATTTTAGTTATAAATTTATTTGGATACAAAGATGTGGAAGAAGTCAGTCGTGTGCGACCGAATGAAAAGATTCGGACGCATTATTAGAAAAAATATGTACGAGTCGTCTCAACAGCAAGTACGAGTAGTTGCAAAAAACTGAATTACAATTCTTTGCGGTAAGAAGTGGGAGTATTTCCTGTATGTTTTTTAAAAGCAGTATTAAAAGAAGATTTCGAATTAAATCCAACTTCGTATAAAATTTCAAGAATTGTTACTTTGCTTTTTTTAACATCTTTCAAAATATCCATCGCATTTTCGATTCGATACGTATTAACGAAATCGTAAAAATGCTGGTCTAATTTATGATTGATTAAAAGCGACAAATCACGAACAGGAATTTCTATAGCAGCAGAAACATCCTGAATTGTCAGGTAAGGATTTAAAAATGGCTTTTCTTCAGCCATATATCGCTTTAATTTCACTAATTCTTCATTGCATTCTTTATCGGTTACCTCGACTATTGAACTATTCCTTTCTTCTAAAACAATATCCGAAACCAATTTTAAGTTCGAATCAATATTTCTAAATAAGCTAGGATGATTTAAAGCTTTAAATAAATACCAAGATGCAATAAAGAGCTGGAATACGATGATTCCTATTTTCATCCATTCAAAAATATAGAAATAATCAGAAAACTTAAAAATGTTTTTTAAAAGTGTAATAAAGTATAAAACGCTAAGCACAACCGTAAACTGAAACAACCAATTATAAGAATTAATATTGGCACCTGCGAAGTTTTCAAGATATAGCTTTTTCGATTTTTTTAACAACATAAAGACAGCAATAAAATATACCAATATCTGACTATGAATAAGAACATGATTGAACGGCATTTCTATCATACTTTTACGATTTGCAATAAAATTCATTTTAGCAACAACATCTACCAAATAAAAGCGAGGTAATAAAATGATGTTTGCAACTAGAAATGGAAGAAGATGCAGGATATATTTAGGTTTAAGTCGAAAATCAGAATAACAAACAGAAACTACATACAGATAAAAAACAGGCAGTTGCAAAAAAGCGAGCGTAGTTCTAAATATTCCCACATTTGTAGGACCAGTGGTTACTAAATCTAATAATGGCGTGCTAGAATCTATTGCAGTCATAATTAGAAAAAAAGCAAAAAGAGAATTACTTGTTTTGTGTTTGGTTTTTAGTGTAAGTAGAAAAAACGCAAGGAAAAACGAAATGAACAAAGAAATTACGGTTAAAATAACCAATACATTAATCTTATCATTCATTATTTTCTCGTGTTATTGTGAGGGTTCATTGTTATTAAGGGCGAATATAAGGAATATTATTGTCTCCATTATACCAATAGGTTTCGAACTTTCTAAAATCCAATCAGACTACCAAATAACGTTAAAATAGAAATTAGTGCCGGTTCCAAACCCTGGCGGCCTAATCAAGCCAATAATAGCATTGGGAGACAAAAACATTATTGTTTTCACATTTTTACTGTTTTTAGATTTTCAAAAAACGTCAAAATGGGTATCAAGTGTTCGATTGCAGTCCCTGACAGCCCACACAAAGACGAACAAAGCCGCTCTAATATTGAAGTGGCTTTTTTAATTCATGGTAAATATGAAACTAAAAACATATGGGGAAATTTTAAAATATTAAAAATCAACAATATACAGGATGGCCGAAATATTGAAAGATAATTAGGCAAGCAAGAGTATAGAGATATTGAAAGCCGTAAAAGGCAGAATTATCGAGAACTCTTTTCTAAAACGGTAATAATAAAATCAAGTTTCTTACGCAAGATTTCAAGATTACTATTCAATGTGATTTGATTCTTTTCAATTCGCGCTATATCACGCTTAATTTCTTCAAACTCTTTTTGTTGAATTGCGCCAATTTTTGCAATGTTTGCTTCAAAGTTTTTAAGTGTGTCCATAATCTAAACATTTAAAAGTTAGCCTAATATGAAAATTAGTAGCACATGATCTAATCAAAGACCATAAGGTAATTGTTCAGGTTTAGCTTGTCGTTTTCATACTGCCACTGGATTTTCAAAATTTCAGAAAGTGCTTTCTTTAATTTTTCAAAATTATTAGGTTTTACGATATAGATGTTTGCACCCAGTCCTAAGGTAGTTTCTATATCGTATTCACTGCTAGAGGTGGAATATATGGCAATAGGCAGTTTTTTATACCTATCCATTTGACGAAGCTTTGTCAAAACTTCAACACCTCCTATTTTAGGCATGTTGAGGTCAAGAAAAAGTATGTGCGGAATTTCGCTTTCAGAACTATTGAAGTAATCCATGGCTTCTGTGCCATCCATGAAAAATGATACTTTGCTTTGGACTTTTACAGAAGAAAATGCTTCTTGGAACAATTCGATGTCATCTTTATCATCATCGACAAAAATAACTTTAATCTTATCGGTGTTATGCAGCATGAGGACTTGCTTTTAGTAATTGGTAAAGTAAAAATAATAAAAAATACATTTAAAAATCCAATCCCTTTCTTATCGGAGGGTTTTATTCAAGCAACGAGTGCATTTATTTTGTCCCTAATAAAACTAATTTCGAGGGTTGATAGTATAGTACTTTTCATAATTACGGTGTATATAAGCACCTGTCGGCTGTATGCTGAATAGTGGATCTTTTTTCAATTTTATAGAAAAGGAAAGTTCTTGCTTATTGCCCTTATCTGAAACAGCGGTAACCAAATGGCCTTTTTTACCTTTGGGGTCAACTTCATAGTAATCGTTAATTCTGCTTTGGATTATTATTCTTCAATTTTAGAAAATGAAAGTTACCCTCTTCATAACGTGTTATATTCATATGAACTATACTTTCTAGATATGAAGTTTGATTCAGTGGCATCATATCTTTTAATTGCTTTGCAATGGCGGAAAGGCTTATTATTTGTGATTCACGATCTTTATCTCTTTTCAAAAGTTTTATTATGATTATGGTGAAAAGATTAAATATCATAAGTGTACTCCCAATAAATGGCCGAGGATGCTGCCGAGCGCTAACTTAATTTTTTCAACCGCCTTCCCAAGCTTGCCAATCGGGTACCGCTTTCCTATCTGGCGTCCTATCTTGGAATTACGCATTCTTAATTGAGCAGGATAAGAAGAAGCATAAAACCTGATTTTCATTCATCGTCCGGTATACCGTTAGATTGCCAGCTTTTGAGTTGTTATGTGCTGAACCGCCGGCAATGCCATCGCATTTATAAATCAAATTAGCAGCAAGAAAATGGTAACCCAGATAGATAATAGCATAAAATAGGGCAAGCAGCATGCAGGCTTCGGGATACGGATATTATATCCCGGGCTAATCATGCCCCAGTTAAATGATACGGGTTTTTCCGCCATCGGCAGAATTGATCACGCACGAATAACACCTGGTACATTAATTCCAATGCATCCGCACAGAGACGATGAAATAGTAACTATTTGCGAAGCGGTAGCGTAAAACATCTCGACTCGGAAGGCCATACCCAGGAGATATCCAATCAAAAGCTGATGATGATGAACGCTGGCGCAAGTTACTGCTACGAAGAAAGGGTTTTGGAAGAGGGTGGAGCCTTGGAAGGGCTGCAGATATTCATCAGGCCGGAAACTCCCGGGCTCAAACCACAGGTTCCGTTTTACCAGCTGCCTGAAGTTCACAGCACGAATCTTTGGCGTAAAATAGCAGGAAAGGGGAGTGACCACCCATTGCAGATAAGAAGCAATACCTGGCTGATGGATGTGCGGCTGGAAGAAGGTCAGCAAATTGTCCTTCCTGAAGCGCCGTCTGAAAATTGTGCTTTCCTCTTTTATGTATTTGCCGGGAAAGTAAATGTGAATGAAACGATGGGTCTTGTTACAGGCGAAAGTGCACTCGTAGAAGATGATAACCCTGTATTCCGTGCTGTGGAAACAAGCGATATTTATTGTTTATCACAAAACAGATGCCGTCCATTTTGAGCGGGGAATGTACAGCGGCAACCTGCAGCAGCTTAGTGATAAGCAGCTCAATCTTTTTTCATTCTGCTGATGATGCGTTTTCTGTGAATGAAGCCCCAATCAGCTATTGTATTGGTGAGTTCTTTAAGCGAATTGCCGTAGTCTGTAATACGGTACTCGACGGCAACAGGCGCAGTGCTTAAGACTATACGCTCAATAAGCTCATTTATTTCCAGATCTTTCAATTCGCGGCTGAGCACTTTGCCGGAAATGCCCTTTACCTCATTCAGCAGTTCGGAATAGCGCATCGGCTTATAACACAAGCAGGCAACGATGGACATTTTCCATTTTCCATTTAAAATATCCATTGTATCGCTGATCGCTAATATTTTATGGGCGCAATCTCTTATTGGTTCAAATTTCTCTTGCATAATCTTCACGTGGTTACCCGTTTGTCACTATAACTTTTTGTCACTTAGTGACAAATATACACATAACTGGTATAGCTTTGCATTAAAATTATATAAATATGGAATTGATCAAAAATTTACAATGGCGCTACGCTGTTAAGAAATACGCAGATGAATGGGTTAGCGAAGACAAGATTGACCAAATTATTGAAGCCATCAACCTTAGTGCTTCTTCCTGCGGGATACAGCCTTATCGCTTAATCGTGGTAACAAATACTGAAAAGCGAAAAAAATTAGCTGAGGGCTCGTTCAATACACAGATCCAGGATTCTTCCCATTTGCTTGTTTTTGCTGCATTTAACAATATAACCAGCGAGTACATTGCAGATTACGTGGCAATGATGGAAGAAAAACGCGCTTTGGAAGTGGGAGCTCTAGATCCTTTAAAGGATGCAGTGACTTCTTTTTTTTCCACTCAGACTCCCGAACAACACGCGATTTGGTCGACCAATCAAGCTTACATTGGCCTTGGAACTGCATTAATCGCGGCGGCCGAACTCCAGGTAGATGCTACTCCTATGGAAGGTTTTGATCCGGAATTATTTAATGATGTATTGGGGTTGTCAGAAAAAAATCTACACGCTTCGGTAATTATTTCTCTGGGCTATCGTGATGCTGCAGCCGATTATCTGGCTGCAATGCCAAAAGTTCGCCTGCCAATTGGCGAATTTGCAACCAAAATAAAATAATTTTTCCCTGACTTAATTTAAGTGGCGAGTGCATATTTAGCATCAATGGGCAGCTCGCCATATATTATAGAATGATGCATGCAAGGCAAATTGATCGGACTCATTAACGTCGGGACGTTCCAGATAAGTGAAGCTGCAAGCAATTATCTCCTTCTAAGCATGTATAAAAACGGTAAAAATGGCGAAAAATTCTTATTGGAGCGTATAGGGAAAATAATTTTTGCGAAAGAAAAAATAATGCGGAGTTTGATTTTATTTTAGACGGAAAGGCAAAGTTACCGGAATGAAGCTTGCACAAAATAAGGAAACAATAGATTGCAAAAAAATATTGTAAGATAAGGGGAATTCCAAAATAAATAGTTAGTCACACATTGAGCGGGACGCTAACATACAAAAATTCCTTGGCTTTTAAAAAAATAACGCCATTGGAAGACAATGGCGTTATCTTTTTGTGCGGACCGTCAGGGACGGCAATCAAGGATGTCAGCTTCCATTGAATTTCGATTGCGCTACAGCTATCCAGTATTTAAAGGAAATCTTGCCTATGCAGCAGCACTTTTTATTGGTCGGAGAAACACCTTTATCGGCTTTCGTATATCACTCTGTAGTAAATTACCTATTTATTCTCGATTGGCGAATTGATGTGTGTTCATAATAGTGAGAATATTCTTTTGTAAATAGTTAAAGTTTCATTTTTTTTGTAATATCATCAATTTTTGGTAGTTTTTTTTATCATTATACAAAAATATGTCCCTAATTTTGTAAATCCCATAATAAAAAAAAATCTACTATGATACAATCGCTACGCTTTCTTTTAAGGGTAATTATCGCATTGTGCGCATTACTGACCGTGTCAAGCTCGCATTCTCAGACCACGGTTTTTAATGATGACTTTTCAACTTCCCAGGGAGTTTACTACACGACGGCGGCCGGCTTGATCGGCACGAGCACTATCTGGCGAAACGCCCGGAGCGGTTCTGATTTCGGCTCTGGAATAGCCAACAGCCATCTCTCTTTGATCAATGACACCGGAGGTACTGCCAACAGCAACGGCTGGGTTATGGGTTACACTAACTCCAGTGATTTTCCGATGCCCTATAACACAATCCTGGCCAATAACCCAGGAATGGTGGCTTGGACTTTCAATATGCGCCAAAGCAACTCCAACCCATCTGGATTCGCCGCTACAGAATATGGCATGGCATATATTCTTGCCGGTACGGCTGGAACAACAAATGTCACGGGAACAGGCTATGCGGTTGTTTTAGGGAATACAGGCACAGCAGACCCAGTGCGCCTTGTAAGATATAATTCAGGAATCAGAAACCACACCAATCTTATTTCCTCAAGCACAAGCGGATTGGCAGATTTCGGGGCGCAATATATCAGCGTTAAAGTAATTTATACGCCTTCCACAAATACTTGGCAGCTTTTATTAAGAAACGATGGAACCACGACGGCTGCCGATCCAAACTCTGGAACGCTGGCTTCACAGGGAACAATTGTGAATAATACATACACCAGCTCTTCGCTTCCAATCTTGGGAGGTTACCAAAATGCAGGAACACTGGCGAGCCAGACAGCCTTTTTTGACTATGTGAGAGTTACGGTTGGAATACCAACACTTATCTCGCTTTCTCCAAGCTCAAGAACAGCAGGCACTGCGGCTTTTGAAATGGTAATAACTGGCAGCGGCTTTACAAATACAACTACAGCTCGGTGGAACGGCACGAACAGAAGCACGGCTTATGATTCGCCGACTCAGCTTAGAGTTGCAATTACAGCTGCTGATATTTCGGTATCTGGAAGCGCATCGGTAACTGTAGCCAATGGCACTACGGTATCGAATGCACTGCCATTCGCTATCGAGCCTGCAGGAATTCCGACACTTACGGTTTCCACAAATGCGCTAAATTTTGCCACAACGACAACAGGAACAGCTTCTGCCGCGCTAACATATGCTATAACAGGTTCAAATCTTACAGCTGATCCCGTAATTGTGGCACCAGCAAATTTTGAAATTTCAAAGGATGGAGGAACTGCTTACGCCAGCTCTTTTACGCTTGCTCGAACAGGAAATAATTTAACTGGCGGGACAGTGACAATAAACGCTAGAGTAAAAGCAGCTGCGCCAGCAGGAATCTATTCAGGTGCAATTACCCACAATGTTACTGGAGGAATTGAAAAACAGGTTGCCGTTACCGGAAAAGTTCTCGCAGCACAGCCTACAATTCAAAGCACAGCCATTTCTTTCACAAGTGTATCGTCTTCTGGATTTACAGTCAGCTGGACCAATGGAAACGGGGCCAGAAGAATTGTATTGATCCGTCAAGCAGGTGCGGTAAACGCTGCTCCAGTAGATGGACAGGGCTACAACGCGCTCAGCATATTTGGTTCAGGTTCAGAAATCGGAACAGGAAATTACGCAATTTATTCAGGCACAGGAAATTCAGTTGCCGTTACAGGATTATCTCCTGCGCTGTCTTATCACGTAGCTGTTTATGAGTACAATGGAACCGGCGGTACCGAAAATTACCTTACTGCATCACCCTTACTAGGAAATAGGACTACGCTGAATGCGACATTTGGGTGGCAGATCTATGCTGCAAATACAGTCAATACGATCAATTTTGACAGCACGGTAGACGGCGTGAACCGCGATACTTTTCAGGGAGATGGAATTTCTCCAAATTCAGAAACTGGCCATATCGATTCCCGTGCATGGGCAATCACAGGCTTCAGCGACGGACCAATCGCTTTTGGCAGCGTCAATGCGGAAGATGGAGATTATGACCGAGGCGTTTCAGAAGGTGGCGTTTCAGACGGTGGCATGTATGCTTTTGAAACAGAACCGGGTAATTTTTCTTTAGGAATACAGCCGGCAACAGGAGATTTTGCCCCAGGCACGATTACCTTAAGAGTGCAGAACCAGACAGGATCGGCAATGACCTCAATCAATCTCGGATACAAAGTGTATGTACGCAATGACCAGCCGGTTTCTAGCAGCTTCGGGATGAGCTATTCTACAGACAACGCATCTTATACAACTGTAGCAGGCGCCAATGTTATTTCTCCTGCCCCAGCGGATGCGACACCTGGCTGGAAAGCCTATTACAGAGTCGTTACATTCCCAATTTCAGTTGCGGCAAACAGCTACTGCTATCTTCGATGGAGCGGCGCAACAGTTTCAGGCGCGGGCGAAGCTGACGAATTTGCATTGGATGATATTGTGCTTGTAGCAAATCCGAGCAATACTTTCGCGCCTTTCAGCGGCAGTGCGGAAAGTTTTGCAGTTCTGGGAAATGCCACACTCGCAGCCGATTTAACTGTAGCTTCAGATTTGGCATTCAATGGCGGAAAACTTGCAATTAATGGAAAGACACTTACCTTGAACGGAACTGTAGTGAATACCACAATAGGCGGACTGACAGGAAGCTCTTTAAGCAATCTCGTCATGGGAGGAAACGCAAGCACAGCCCTGAGCTTTGACCAGGCTTCTTTAGGGACAACCAATGCCCTGAACAGCCTTACGATAAGTACTTTTGGATTGACAATCACATCCATTGTCTCTCCAGTTGCTGTTAATGGCGCCCTTGCTATAAATTCTGACCAGGTATTGGATATGGGAACCAATGCCCTTTCCGGGACTTTGTCCTCAATAAATTTAAATGGAATGCTCCAGACCCAGAATACTTCGGCAGTACCGATTCCCTCGGGAAAAATTTGGGATGGAAGCGGCACGGTGCATTATAACGCAGCCACAGCTGTTCAGACAATTGCTGCAGGGACTTACAGCGGCCTTACCGTTTCCTCGACTGGCGGTGCCTCTGCTGGCGGTGCTCTGGCCGTTAACGGAACACTGAACCTTCCTTCCGCCAACCCTTCGGCTACATCAGGCAGCCTTTCTCTTGGAAGCTATACGCTTTTAATGGGCGGAAACTCAACAAATACAGGTATTGGCGATGTTACCGGAACGATAACCAGAAATAATATAGTTGCCAATAAAACTTATACTTTCGGGCATGCCAACACTTCCATTGTTTTTCCAAATGTTGGCGTATTGCCGACTACAATGGGATTGAGCATTAAAATAGGAACCGTGCCGACTTGGAAGGCAGGAGCTATAAGCCGAACTTATGACTTTATACAATCGGGCGGTTCGGGAACTAAAGCGGTGATACAGGCGCATTATCTGGATTCTGAACTTAATGGAAATGCTGAAGCCAAGCTTGTCGATTTTGCTTATATAGTATCCTCATCAACAGTTCTTGAGCAAGGAAGGTCAAATTACAATACCGCTGAAAACTGGATAGAACTTACTAATGTCAATGTCGGGCTGTATTTTACAAATACATTCGGACAGATAGAGCTTACACTTGACGAGATGGCCTCAGGCTTCCTGACATGGAACGGTTTGCAGGGCACTTCATGGACGACAGCGCTGAACTGGACTCCAAATGCAACCCCGTCTGACAACACGGCTGTTCTGATTCCAGATGCGGCCTTGACGCCAAATGATCCCTTGCTGAACAGCGCGGTCCTTTTAGGTTCGTTGACAATAGATTCTGGAGGGATACTGAATGCCCCTGACAATTCACAGTTTACTATAAATTCGGCATCAGGAGCATGGATTAATAACGGAACGTTCAATCCAGGGCTGGGTACAAGCAGGGTAATATTTACAAATCTAGATGCTACCATTGCTGGCCAGACTACTTTTAATAATATCTCGATTAATAGCGGTGCAGGATTGCGTCCGCTGACAGGAAACGTCATGCGGATTGCAGGAGAATTCTCCAGGCTTGGAAATTTTTCAGCCGGCTCAATCGACAATACCGTAGAGTATGCAGGTACAAACCAGACCATGGCAACCCTAACAGGAAGTCTGGCGGCTTACAATAATCTTATAATCTCGGGCACTGGGGCTATATTTCCTGCGGCGCTTAATATAACAGGCGACCTGACGGTTAACAATAATGTCAATTTCTCTGGAAAGACGGTCACGATGAACGGGTCGAAATTGCAGGCCATCGGCGGCACAGCCAGCCCGGCATTTGATAATCTTGTCATAAGCAATACCGACGGTGGCGTATCGCTCGCGGCCAGTATCGCTGTAAGCGGCACCCTTACGCTTTCTTCCGGAGTGCTTTCCATCAACAGCAGGAACCTGACCCTGGGTGCAAACCCGGTAGCGGGAACATTTGATGTGTCGAGGATGATTGCGGCCGACGGTTCGGGAGAAGTAAGGCGCCCCTTCAGTGCTGCGGGAACTTATTTCTTTCCCATCGGAGAGAGGACCAGCAATCCGGCCTATTCCCCGATAGCTGTTGCCATAACTTCGGGATCTTTTTCAAATGCACATGTAGGCGTTTCGGTCGCTGATGCGGTCCATCCAGACAACCACAGCACCCAAAACTATATCAGCCGCTACTGGAAGGTAAGCCAGTCAGGCATTACGGGAGCAGTGGCTACAGTCACGGCCAACTATGTCCCGGCTGAAGTGCTGGTCCCCGAGTCCTCGATGGCTGCCGCCCAGCTCGTTGGCAATTTTGACCAGGCGGCAAATCCATGGAAAAAATTTGCGCCCCTGGCAGACAATACGCTGACTGCGGCAGGAGCACTGCTTCCTGCTGGACAGACCTCGTTTTTTACAGGGCTTAAAGCAGGTGATTTTACTGCACTGCTGACCGGCTACGGTGCTTTCTGCAAGAATGCCAGTGCAGTTCTCTCAGCGACGCTCGCCGGAGGCGACGGCCCTTATGCGTATTCTTGGTCTGGCGGACTTGGCACGGGAGCAACGGCCAGCGTACCGACTGCTGCCGTGGGGGATACGAATTATACAGTGACCGTAAGAGACGCTAATGGATTCGTGGCGGCTGACACCGCGGCAGTAACTGTTCTCGCGGCCTCCCTCGGCGGAGCGCTTACCGGACCGCAATATATCTGCATGGGCTCCAAACCCAACGATATACAGCTTTCGGGGCAGACGGGCGATGTGATCTATTGGCAGCGCGACGTAACAGAAGACTTTTTGGCACCTACGAACATATCAAATACGACTTCTGTCCTTTCAGGAGAAGCTGTAGGCCCTCTATCTGCGACTGCCTATTTCAGGGCAGTGATCAGCAACGGATCCTGCGGGGAGGTATATTCATTGCCGGCGGCTGCAAATATCAAGACGACGACATGGAACGGGACCGCCTGGAGCGCCGGCGCGCCCGACGGCTCCACAAATGCGATTCTTTCGGGAACCTACGCCGTAGATTCTGACATGACTGCCTGCAGCCTGCTGATAAATAGTAATGCTTCCGTTACTATAGAAAGCGGCGCAGTGGCAACGCTGCACGGCGCGCTGCTCGTCGACAGCGGCAGCCTAAGCATGGAAGACAGTTCAAGCCTGGTACAGACTGACGATGACGCCGTAAATTCGGGTACTGACTTTGCCCTGAAAAGAAATGCGCAGCCGATGTACAGGTACGACTATACCTACTGGTCGTCTCCTGTGGCCGGGCTTACCCTATACAGCCTGTCCCCGGGTACGCTGGCCGACAAATATTTCGGATGGGACCCGAATGCCGCGGCATGGGTGCTTTACGGAAACGGAAACCATGTCATGGCGCCAGGAACGGGCTATATAGTTCGCGCGCCTCAGTCCTATTCTACGGATCCTGCAACTTTGTCAACTTTCACCGGAATATTTTCAGGCAAGCCGCACAATGGCAAGTTCAGTGTCCCGGTCATCGGAAGCAATGCGTTCAACCTGCTGGGAAATCCGTATCCTTCAGCGCTATCCGCAGACGATTTCCTCACTGACCCTGCAAACAGCGGCGTGCTGGACGGCACATTGTATTTCTGGACGCACAATTCTCCGCCTGCCGGTTCCGGAGGGGGTACCTACAACTACTCGCCGGACGATTTCGCCCTTTACAACCTTGCAGGGGCCGTCGGAACCGCCGCACCCTCTGAGGCATTTCCCGACGCAGGTAATACGCCTACGGGACTGATTTCTTCTGGACAGGCATTCTTTGTTCGGTGCATTGCTCCCGGAATGGCGAATTTCAGCAACAGCATGCGTACCGGCGAGAGCAATTCGCAGTTCTTCAGAGCTTCGGGCAATGCGCCCAGAAGAAATTTTGAGAAGCACAGGCTGTGGCTGAGCGCAAGCAACAGCCAGAGTGCCTACAAGCAGATGCTTGTTGCATATGCGGCAGGCGCTACAGCATCGTTTGACAGGGGGCTGGACGGCGAATTCCATTCTGAAAGCGGCGGCCTCGCGCTCTATACGCTGGGCGCAGGAAAGCAGCTCTCAATCCAGTCGCTCGGGCTCCCCTTTGACGCCAGCAGTACGGTTCCGGTCGGCTTCAGGTCAAATGCGCCCGGCAGCTGCACAATCGCAATAGACAGGCTTGACGGGCTCTTTGAAAGCCAGCAAATATTTCTGCACGACAAAGATTTGGGACTCTACCATGACCTGAAAGCATCACCTTATATATTCGCTACGGCGGCCGGTATTTTTGAAGACCGCTTTGAGATCGCCTACAGAAACGGCCCTTCTTTGGGAACGGGTGAATTTGATTCAGCCAGCAACAGCATTATTGCCTTTAAGGAAGGCGGGGCGGTAAAAGTTGTTTCCTCCAGATCCAGGATCATAGCAGTCGAGGTATCGGATATTCAGGGAAGGATAATCTACAGGAGAAAAGGGCTGGACGGCCAGGCGATCGTACTCGATGGACTGACAGCTGCCCGACAGGTACTGATCATCAATGTCACGACCGAACAAAATAGGAAAACAAGCAGAAAGATCGTCTTTTAGTACCAGCTGTGGACTGTCCATGAAGAAAGACTCGTCCAACATTAATTTCAACGAATCAAAGCAATAATCATGGCAAAGGATGAGTTCCCTTTCAAAATTCTTATCGTCGGAAGCGGGGAGCTTCCAATAATAGAAAAAATGCTCCGGAAGAGGATTGCCCGTCCTGGTCTGTCCCTTGCGGAAGATATTGAGCAGGCACGCAAGGCCCTATCAGAGGAAAGCTTCGACGCCGTGCTCTTTTTGAAAATGGCGGGCAGCGAAGACTTTGCGGATGCGGAAACCCTGATCAAGAATGCCGGCGCCTGTCCGGTAATAATCCTATGCAAAGAAGCGAATGCAGCTGTTGCGGGTGCCTATGACGTAATTCCCATCCGCAGGCTGGATTCCTGGCTCCTGTACAAGACGATCGCGCACGCCGCCGAGAAAAAAAAAATGCAGGGACTCCTGCGGGACTCGCACCAGCGTTACAGCGACCTTTTCCATCTCAACCCCCTGCCTATGTGGGCTTACCATGTAGATACGCTCCGTTTTTTAAGCGTAAACGATGCGGCGGTGCGGGAGTACGGCTACAGCAGGAACGACTACAAGCAGATGACCATTCTGGATATTCGTCCTGAGGAAGACATCGCCCAGCTCGAAAAAGCAGTCGATTTCGTAAAGAAGCATGAAAAGCTTTTTTCTACTGGCATTTTCAGGCACAGAAAAAAAAACGGCGAGGTCATATCGGTGGAGATTCTCAGCAACATCATCTATATCGGAGGGGAAAAATATGAACTGGTTATGGCAAACAATATTACGGAACGGGTGAACCATATAGCCGCGATCGAGAAACGAAACCGGCAATTGCGAGAGATCGCGTTCGAGCAGTCGCATATTGTCAGGGCTCCGCTTGCAAACATGCTATGCATACTTCACGTGGCCAGGGAGATGGATATGTCGACTGACGAGGGCAGAGAGCTGCTGGAACGGCTGTTTGAGTGCGGCACCCAGCTGGACAGCAGCATAGCTGAAATTGTGCAGAAAACCTTTAACGCCGACGGGACGCCCTAGTATCCGGGCAGCAAAGTTCCTCAGGACATAAATATTTCTTGTAGCCTTAGCGCTGCCGTACTAAGTCGTAGTTGGGGCTATCGCTATTCTGTTCTTCATCTCCCTATTTTGAACCGGTTGCGCGGTGGGTAAGTAATTCTGCTTTTTGGCCTTTCTTCCGATAAGGCGTTCGTGCCATCGATCTTTGTTGCCAATTCGAAATGTCCTTTAGAAATGGCGGTAAGGTAAAGCAGTCTTCGTCGAAAGGAAAAATTGCTATATTCCGGTACCTCATTAAACAAAGATGGGATTGTAGCGGATCATGCGGTCGACCGTGATAGCCATTCCCGTTCCCTTTTGGACTTGCAAAAGTTGTGAGCAAGAAATTATCTCCATTCGTTATTCTCTGTATCAGCAATGAATTAAATCATTATAATCTTCCGATTGCCATGTATTCGACATCAAATTAGAAGACGATATAAAGTAAGCACCTGAATCAGCAGCAAACATTTACATTTCGAAGCAAGACAGTTTTGACAAACTTATGACGGTGCTACACAAGACCCTCCGGGCTAATGTGCAATTCAGGGACGGATGGAAAAGGATACTTTCTTGCTTTTTATCTGACGGCTCTTTAATTAGGTCCATTTGCTTTAGACTTTGTCAAAAAAGTTTGCAACTCAGAACAATATTTCCAATTCAGCTCCTATAGCTTTAGAAACCTTTAGGCTTTTAGCTAGGCTCTTCGATGAGCACAGCGCCACGTGTTTTTCATCGTTACAGTATAGTGCCTTAATTTGAATTATTTCTTGATGGAATTCCAAGAGTTTTAGCAAGGTTTCATCTCCCTCAGGAAGATAGGTAAGCTTAAAATTAAATTTCATATTATAGCTGGTTTAATTGAAAGCTTATGCTAAACTGCACAAGCTATACGGTTTACCACTAAACACTGAAATAATGATATTTATCTCGGGGGGAATGTTTTTAACTCTCGAATTGGAACATCCAATCAAGAGCTGAGGTATTATAACACAAGTACGCTAAATAAATTGATAGAAAGATAACAATTGGGTAATTTATAACTTGTATAGCATCATCTGGCAAATTGCCTCAGCAAAACATAAATTTCTAGCTTAAAACAGTAGTTGCCGTTCGATGCTATTTGATATAATTTGGCGAGACGCACCTGTTCCAGTAATCGATAATTGAGGCAAGAGTAGCCCGGAGTTCGTTGTAGCTGTCAGGCTTGATAAAGAAGCCCTGTATTGATTTTGAGTAAGCATCGACAACGTTTTGCTGTTCAGCGCTTGTAGAAAAAAAGAGGTAGGGAATGGATTTTAGTCTCAGGTCTTCATTTTCATGAATCTTGTTGCGAAGCTCCATGCCACTCAATTTTGGCATGTTGATATCTGAAAATATGATAAAAGGCTCGACGCTGGTTTCGATAAGGTAGGCCAAAGCCTGTTCTCCATCGCCGAAAAAGATAATTTCATTAGCAGTCTTTAGTTCTGCAAATACATTACCAAGAAGTTGCTGGTCATCCTCGTCGTCTTCGATGATTATTATTGGTCCGCCTTTATTCATTTTAGATTTTTAGTTTGTAAATGTATTCTTTAATTATGATATTTGATAATATCAATAAGCTTATTCGTACTTTTCTTCAAAATTTCAAACAGTTTAGTTGAAGTGTTTTTGTCCATTCTTAAGGCAATTTTTGTAGTAATATCATTCAATTTTTTTCGTCAGAAGATTATAGGTTTTGAATTATTTCACTAATTAGTCTATTCAAAAATTTATTCCGGAAAACTTTGGTTATTGTATAAAACTCTTCTAAACCTTCAGCGGTAAATTCTTTCTTATCAATGAATTCGGAGATCTTATTTATTTCTGTATATTTGATATTGGCAGAATGCTTTAAATCATTATTTACTATTCCTAAGTTGTTAGCTTCTTTAAAAAATTCGATTTGTTTTAGACGAATATTTTAAATGCTAGATAGTTGGTAAAATCAATCCAGTTGTGTAAATTTTTAGCGGATTGATTATTAAATGCAGAAGATAGTAATTTTTTTAGGTTGATTTCAAAATACTCAAACGATATATGATTTTAACCTCAAATAAAGCTTTTTCATTAGTTGAAATTTTTAAGTTTCGCCACATGTAAACGTCTGAAAAAGTATAACTTTACGGGTTTCCGTATTTTGATCACTTTTTAAATTCATTTAGTTCTTTTCGCATTAACATAATTATCGGTTCTTTCATAGAATTACTAACACTAGCTGATCTCTCGATAGCTCTCTGATCTGAATTCATCATTTCTTGATTATTTGATATATATATCTGCAGATCATTCATCATTTTATTTGAAATTTCGGTAGATTTATCATAAGCAAAATTTAGAAGCTCTAATTTTTCTAATATTTCGTCAGTAGCAATCAGTTTTATAACATTTGTTTCCTAACGAAAATACTGAAAAGACTACAATCACCAACTATCCGGCGCAGGTCGAATGCAGTTCCGAACTAGCATCGGGCCTGAAAGTTCCCAAAGGCAGGAAAGCCGAAGCGGCCGCGAAAGGATTGGGAAAGCCAAGAATGCTTTACGCTGGTATTAACTGACAGCTTTACGCAACTAAGCGGGATGCAGGCGATGTACTGATGCTAAAAGACAGCAATGGCGACAGACTGTTCGACGACATGGTAAGGTAGCTGATTTTCCCGGAGTCCTTGGCATAACTTCAAAAGGCGGAAGATGTTCCTGTGCAACAACAATAAGTGCTTCGCTATACCATAAACACGGACGGGACGCTTGCGAAAGTAGCGGATTCCTGGATAAAAGATCTTTCGAGCGCAGCATCCCAACCGAGCCATGAATTTTGGCCCTGACGGAACCGTATATTTCAAATTTATTCTGTGCCATTTTTTATTTCAATAGTTCCAAAGTCCTGTAATTTTCTTCCGAAATTATCATCTGCGCCTAATTTTAATATGTCCTGTTGCAGTCCCGATACCCTCAAAACATTGAAGTAAGAACCCAAATCTACACCTGCATCTCATTTTTCAATCAGATATAATGTGGAACGCGTAATGCCAGCACGCTCCGCTACCTGGATAGTGGTAAGCTTGCGCCATCTGCGTGCCAATTTTAGATTTTCGCTCATCTGCTCCAGCATTTGGACGTGCATCGGACAAGATACCTGATTATAGTCATAAATTACGATTCTCATATCTTGTTCATCTTTTTGGCAACAACTTCAGTTTGCCAGCAATTTCGCTCGCTAGCTTTTTTCTACCATGAACTACAACGCCAACGGTTGCCACCCGCGGACATGCCCCTGGTCTCAGTGCAACAGCTCCTAACTTTATAACGCTAAGCTCCAGAATGCAAAGCATTGATGTATTGCATTCTGGAAAAGTACGGTTAGCAGAACCGTGGGGGCAGCAAGGCAGAAGCTAATATTGAGAGATTTTAAAAATGAATACTGATGAGAAGTAGTTATGGAAGATAAAAGATGCGGTTCCTGTGCTGCAGGATGCAGGATAGAAAATATGGAAAAAAGGATCGAGGCACTGGAGAACTATCCAGCCTGCGGTATTTTCTGTTGCAGAGCTGTGTCGCCAGGCGGTAATCCGGTCACTGGCGTGAAATGCGCTACAAGCCTGCAAAAGGGGGAGCTGGTTTTTCTTTTTTTTATTCTTATGGAAGGGGGCATATGGTTTTTCGATGCTGCAGATAAAAAAAAGAACAGGAGCCAGTTCCAAAGTTTCATTGAGCGGAATTTTACATATTTGGGAGAAGCTGGACGCCAGCACGATATTGCAGGCGCGAGCAGGCATTTTTCGGAATGCTCTGGATTTACCTACCGGGACAAACAACTGAGGTGTCTGGACAGATTCATGGCATTGCTCGCAAATAGAAGAGAAAAACTCGGAGCAGAGTAGGCAGCATTTCTCTTCAGCTTAATGCGCATAAACATACAATCAAGATAAATTATTGAAAAAATGGCAAAAGAAAATAAGGATGGCAAGCTCGCACGGCTGGCTTCTGTAATTAGAATGATGCTGGAGCCGCTCTATTCAAGAATTGAAGATATCGATTCCAAAATTTCAAAAGGCAGAAATCTGCCCAAGTACTACAGGAACGAAGACCTTAAAAAAATATTCGGGCTTTCTAGCAATACTATAATAAAGTACAGGCAGGCGGGAATATTGCCCCATACGAAATTGGGCGACATATTTCTCTACGATGCCACACGGATTGAGAAAATCCTGCATGAAAACGGAATCGGGTAGTTTCGAAAAAGTATACAGCTAAATTTTAACTAAAATCATGATTATTTTGCTATATTGCAAAAGTAATAAACCGCTTTGATTTAGTGACCCTATAGGTGACCCTAACAATATAAAAAGTTTGCGAAGTACTGTATTTACTGGCTGTCTTATAAGGGTGGCGGAGCCTCTTTCTCCGCCAGACAAGGTTTCAAAAGAAACTTTATGAATCAAAAGCCTCTAAATGCTAGCATTTAGAGGCTTTTTTATTATTTTAGGCCATATGTCAAATAACACATAGGATTATATAGTTTAATGTACCTATTGGTGACCCTTTTCCATTTTGGGCTTTTTTTTCAAAATTTGGGTCACTAGAATATGAAAGATTCCCCGGGAATTCCCTGTGGTTGCTAGAATCATTGGCGGTTTTAAATCAATTTTAATTAATTTAATTTAAATTTTTAAGGCTAACCCTAGGAATGTAAAGCAATCAATTGAAATACTCCAGTCAAAACGCGGAAAACGACATAAATAATTCCTTTAATTTTATATATTTTCAGCATCTTTTCATCAGCAGGAATTAATTCGTGTTTTTCGACATCATTATAGCCTTCAACTCTATAGCCCACATCGTATCTGCGGTCCAGCTTTTTGATAGCCTGATTTTCTTTCCAGAATTGTTTTCTGACTATATTATAAATGCCTCTCTATAATGCAATCAACGGTCCTGCAAAAGCCTCTCTGATGAAAAGCTAGTGGAAATGTAATCACAAGATAAGTAACCACTGGAATGGCTACTTTATGTGCCTTCAGAAGCAGTTCTAAAAATTTATCTGTTTTCAAGCTGAACATGGCTGCGGATAAAATTGAAATTGATCGGCAGGGTATGCACTGCTTTTTTCTGAGCAGAAGTCGTAAGCGGCTGCACCATACCCTTGCGTTCTCCACTGTTATATTTCTCTTCCAGTTAAACTGAAGCGGTATTTGATACATGACAATTGACTTTAGATTTTAGGAGCATGCAGGAATTGGCGTGCAACAGAAATGACTTTCAGCCTGTCTGTATTCCAAATAAATACCCTACAAATCCGGAAGTGCACATTGCCGCTGTCCCCCATATGCAGATACGCAGCACCGATGCCAGCAGCTTCGATCCCCGGCCTTGGCGGCCAACGTTCCTGAAAAAGCCAGAAAAACGATGGCAAAAGAATACTGGAAGGCCAGCATATATTCCATGGGCGCAAATAGCGATACTAGAAGTGGGAGCAGGCCTCCTGCAAGAAAGGACATTGCCGAGGCAAACGCAGCCTGCATCGGCCTTGCCTGGGTCATCTCGTTGATGCCCAGTTCATCCCTCGCATGAGCGCCCAGGGCATCGTGGGCAGTCAGCTGTCTGGCTACTTCCATTGCCAAATTTTCATCCAGTCCCCGCAGCGTGTAAATTTTAGCCAGTTCCTGCAGTTCTATATCCGGCATAGCCTCCAGTTCTTTCTTTTCCCTAGACAGATCCGCTTTCTCTACATCAGACTGCGAGCTCACCGAGACATATTCTCCGGCAGCCATCGAAAAGGCTCCGGCAACGATTCCCGCAACGGCGGCAAGGATAATGGGATTTCTGGTATCGCTTGCCGCCGCAATTCCGATGACAAGGCTTGCCGTGGACAATATGCCGTCGCTAGCTCCCAGCACTGCCGCCCTGAGCCAGCCGCTTCGGTGGACGTAATGATTTTCAAGTTCCATAAGCAGGTTTTAGGGTTTTGTGTCCGTAATTATTTCAGGGTGCCTAATCCGGCCTCCAGAATTTCCTGTTTGTACTGCAAAATAAACGACCACCGCGCTGTAGGCAACCAGGGCATAAGCCGCATATCTTGCAAAACGGCTTTTATTCCAGCTCAGCCAGAATGCAGTTAAGGCAACTATGCCTAAAATATAAGAGAGAAGCGCAAATGTTTCTGCCGTTTCCTCATGCTCATGTATCGAGGCTTTAGAGATTCCATTTATATTTTCTATAGCTTCTTCAGCGCCGTCTCCCGTACCGATGGCAGGTATGGTGGCCAATGCCCCGAGGACAAAAATTAGGCAGGCCGTTCGCTTGACAATTTCAGATTGAGTTAGGAAACCTCCGATGAGAACCAGCAATCCTATCATAGGAATGATTATGGGCAGGTGGTTTAATGCCAGATGATAATGCGCTTGATTCATGATATGTAAATTTTATTGCTGTATGAACTTGATTCCGAATGAAAATATATTGGCGTCGAGACCGTCGCTTCTTGTATAGTGGTTAAACCTGAAATCAATATTTTTTATTCCAAATTTCCAAATTTTAGCTCCCGTGAAAATATCAGTGTAATTTATTCCGAAACCATATTGGTGGGCGTCGAATGAAGACAGGTCATAATCAGAAGTATAATATTGCTCTGTCGACAGGTGCGCTTCATGCGGGGCGAAATATTTTGATGCCGTTTGAGTATAGTAGCGGTACATCGGGAACACTGTAAAGCGGTCTGTCAGTTTGATGGGCAGCTCAATACTGGCCGTGTGCGACTGGATGCCCCAGTTGTCGGTATAAAATCGGTAATAGGTGCGCAGTACAAATGTTTCGTCGATGTAATAATTCAGCCTTGCTCCGATAGGCAGCTTGAAGCGCGTGTCGGGCAGGCGTTCGATATCATCAGCCAGCTGGAATTCATTGATAAAGGAATCTGCTACGTCAGCGAAATAAACTCTCTGGTAAGGCGTTGACAGAAGTCCCTGCTGGTGCAGGACATCCATGAAAAGAGAAACCTGCAGTTTTTTATTGATTACTTGCGAAAAACTCAATGACAAGGCATAGGAGTTCCTGTTTTTGTCCTGATGGAATTTGAATTTCTGCGGATCGTAAGCTGCGTTTCCAATAATTGTGAAATTATTGAATATGCCTCCGTTGAGTGTATTTCCATTGTCGGCGAAATCCTGCAATTCCTTCGGATAGATCGGGCTCCAGGTATCAAGATAGACATTGGCAGAAATTCCTACTTCCGTATTCTTGTTATTGAATAATTTAGTAAGGCCACCGCCGAATCCTATGGAAGTATAGTCGTACTCCACGGATCCGGAAACGTGCGCATTCCAGATGGTGTTCCTGTCGTCAGAACTGTGGGAATAATTGGCAGTCATGCCTACCCACATATCCTGTGCCGAAGCTCCAGAGCTTGCCTGCCAAGGGCTGGGCGTGGCACTGTCAAACGGATTTATGTTTCCTGAAGAAGCAGAAGAGTAGGCGGAAAGACCAACATCCACGGTCAATACATCGTCGTCATTTAACGGCATGGCCACGACGATGGTAGGCGTAAGGTCAGTAAGTTCCTCCATTCCCTTTCCGCCTGAAACGGCCGAGTGCGAGCCGTCCTGCTTGTAATAGCTCATCAGGAAATCTACTTCTGTTGTTTCAAGAACTCTTTTCTTGAAGGCAACATCTGTCGAATCCTGTTCTTGCGCAAAAGAGGCGAATCCCGAAAGGAAAGATAATAGTGCGATAGCTTTTTTCATTTTCGTAATGAATTGATTGTTTTGCAGATTATTATATTAGTTGCATCCGCATCCACCTCCGGTTTTTCCGCCATTGGCTCCGGAGGAAGCCTCGCGGTAGACCTGGAAATTTGTCTCGAACCGCTCTTCGGGCCTGGCAGAAAGCTTCATGTCGGGATCGTTTATCTTCTCTTTTTCATATTCTTTTACCGAACTGCAGGATTGCAGCGCTAGAATCGTAATTCCTAATAGCAGCAGCTTTTTCATTTATTGGTATTTTTTGATGTCTATATTTTTTGATGTATGCACGCCTCCCTTGTCATCAACGATGATGCATCCGATTCCCTTGATCTGGTTGGCAAGGTCGAGGCCGACTTCCACACCCAGGACAAAAATGCCAGTTGCGAGGGCATCTGCGACTTCAGTCTGCTTAGCAAAGACCGATACGCTCACGATTCCCGTTGCCGGATAGCCTGTCCTTGGGTCGATGATGTGCGAATACCGCTTTCCATTAAAGGTCACATATTTTTCGTAGCTCCCAGATGTTTCGACCGAGCTGTCTTCTAGCGGAAAAGTGGCAAACACCTTGTTTTTATTCATCGGGTTTACGATTCCCACCGACCAGGGTTTTTCGTCAGGCTGTTTTCCCCAGGCATTGATGTCTCCGGAAACGTTTATTATTCCTGATTTGCAGCCTTTTGAGAAAAGCAATTCTTTTACCTTGTCTGCAATGTATCCCTGGCCGATACCTCCGAGTCCCAGCTTCATTCCTTCCTCTTTCAGAAATATTGTTTTCTCTTTTGGATCGAGTATGACTTTCTTGTAACCGATTTTAGCAACTGATTTTTTGATGGCTTCCGGCGTTGGCATTTCTTTCATGCTTCCGTCAAATTTCCAGATTTTGTCCATGGAAGCATACGAAATGTCGAAAGCGCCTTCCGTTATTTGTGAAATTTTCAGCGCCCTTTCAACCAATCCGAAAACTTCATCGTCCACTTTTACAGGCTTGATTCCTGCGTTTTTATTTATGGTTGAAATCGGGGTCGTCGGGATCCAATCAGAAATTTGGTTTTCGATGCGTTTTGTCTCTGCAATGGCCATGTCAATATATAGGTTTCCCTGAATGGTATCATTTGCCACTACCGTAACTTCGTAAGGGCTCCCAAGCATCCACAATTTTCTTTTATGGATAATTTGCGCATATCCCGAAAATGAAATGGCAAATAAAAAGAACAGCAGCTTTTTCATTTATTTTTTTTCTAGTGAATGCAAGAGGGCAATATATTCTTTAGGAGCAATATTCTTAAATCCTGTTTTTCCGGTTGCTTTTCCGTTTTTATCAAGCACGACTACCAAGGGGAAGAGGCCGTCCTTGTTGTATTTTTCTGCCAGCGCCTTATTCTGTTCCTGTAGAGCTAACGGAAGCTCATGGCCTTTTTTCTTTGGGAAGTCCGCTTTTACCAGAATCCATTCTTTTTTGGCTTCTGACTTGAAGTCTTCCGACTGCCAGACAGACCTGTCGAGCTTGATGCAGGGCGCGCACCAGTCCGATCCTGAGAATACCAATAGGATGCTTTTGTTTTCTTTGGCAGCCAGTGTCTTTGCTTCCTCAAAATTTTTCCAGTCTTGGGAAAATGCTGCCGTGGACATCGCCAGCGAGAGCAGTATAAAAAATGTCTTCATGATAAGATTGTTTTATTGCAGGTTTAACGCATCAGATACCTTCTTATTTTGTTCTGGAGTACTTCTTAAGCAAATCTTAAGAAACAGGTGGAAGGGTTGGTTTTAGGTATCAAATGTAGGTCAAAAAAAGGTCTTTTTTTTTAGGTGTTAAGTTATTTGTAATGAGGCTGATTAAGTTGTTTTTGTGAAATATGTATTGATACGAAATATAAGCTTAATTGGGATAGCTTATTGGAGCAAAATCAACTATGAAGCAATGGCTTTTCGGCCTTAAATCTGAGAAGTTCTGCTTAAGATGCACATATTGGTTGTATATTTTACTGGAACAGCATCAGCAGATAGTTTTGACAGTTTGTTAACTAACCTGTAGATCGTGCTCCTGCTGATACCGAAAAGAAGGCTTGCTTGTGTCATAATATCGCCAAAAAAAATGCCAGTCAAAATGCCGTTTTAAGACATTTTAACTGGCATTTTTTGTTTTAGTTGCGATGTTTTTTGAAGCCTATTTGCCGATGCAGGAAGCAAAATTCTACAAAATGCGCTTGTTTTCAGAGTGCGGGGGCATAATATTGGTACTAGTCATGCAAAGTATTACAGGCGGGCAAATTTAGTACAGGGGATGACAGAACATTTAAATTTCTCATTGCATTTATAGCAAGAGGCTCCAATGGCATACACCTGTTTTTGCTTCTTCTCATTCACAGTTTCCAGATTTCTTCGCTCTCTTGAATCTGGCTATCTCGATCCATACAGGCGCATCATCCTAGAGCCCTCATACATTAAAAATAGACATTTTACTCTTAATTTTGGCACTAACTTTTTGACCAATCCTACAATAAAATAATAAATTCAATATTCAAAAGTAAAATGATCTTTCATCATAACCCTTTTGATCAGCTGGTGTTGTTCAAGTTCCTTAAGTTCTTTAGAAAGGACTTTGGGATTTAATCCAGGAATGCTTTCTTGAATTTCAGTAAAGCGGTGCATTCGAGGCGCCAGCTTTATAGAGCCTTGAAGTACGAATGCCATAAAGCTGGAGTGCTTAGAGAGGCATCGGTATGCGGGGTAAAGTATTTCATCGGATGCTCAGGAAGATTGAAATTGAAGTTCCACTGTGCCCATCGCTGTCAAGCTGAAGCCTTCCGCCGTGCATCTCGACGATCTGCTGGATGATGTGCATCCCGAGTCCAGTGCTTTTTTCGCCTCCGGTACCTGCTCTCCTTGCCACTGTAAATTTGTCAAAAACCTTTTCCTGCAAGTGCTTTGGAATTCCGATGCCATTGTCTTCTATTTTGAATTTCAGCATGTTGCCCTCAATAGCTGTCGAGACCGCTATCTTTCCGTTTTCATGGCAGAACTTTATGCTGTTTGAAATAAGATTGTGAACCGCCCTTTCAAATTTCAACCGGTCGATCTGAAGGTATTTTCCGGAAGCTAGACTTTTCGATAGGCAAATCTTTTTCTGCTCGATTTCCTTGGCGAAAAACGCCACACAGCCTTCTATGACGCTGTCAAAGTCTTCTTCAGTAAATCTTGTGCCTTCGGCAATCTGCTCTGCAATAAGAATATCGTCAACGATTTTTTGGGCGAACTCGCAACTCTGCTCCAAGTAATCCACAAGTTCCCTGTTTTCGGTAAGCTTCAGATTTTCCTGAAGCATTCCGGTAATCATCTTGATGGATGCTAGCGGATTTTTGAGGTCGTGCGCGGCGGACTGCACCTTGAGTTTCTGCAGGCCTAGGCTGGTGCGGATATGATGCGTGATGTCATTTTTAGAAATGGTTCCGACGAAGTTTTTATCTTCGTAGACCATAAGCACATTGTGCCCGCTGCTATCCATAATTTCCAGAACGTCGGTTATCTGGTCTTCCCTGGCAACGGTAGGCTTTAGGGTGAGGCAGTCAATTATTATCTGGTGCTGCCTTCTTGCGAGGTCCGAAGCAGTAAGGATTCCTATTGGGCGGTCCTGCTCCAGTATGACTATTCCGCTTTCAATCGAATCGCTCTGTCTTGCCCAGGAGACGCCGTCATAGGCATCTAGTATGGCATAGTCTACCTTAACGAGCTGTTTTATGCTCATCGGCTGGAATCTTTAATTATGATGTTTTTTACTGAGACATGCACCTTGAAGTCTACGCTTATAAGTTCTCCCTGCGAGACGAACGGAAATACGTTGTGCTCGAGTATTTCGATCACCCGCTCTTTGGCAATCTTGGAAAGTATGTTTTTGCTGACAAAGACCGTCTCTATATTCTTATTGCTAACGTCGATGGTCTCAAATCCGTTGGGTATAAGGAATTCGAACGACTTGGAGAGACCGATCTTCCCTTGGATAGAGTTTTTTCCCAAGACCAGTATGTCCTGAAACGGAGGCAGCTTGATTTCCTCGAAACTGAGGTTTACGGTATAGGTCTTGTCGATATCAATCATAGGCCACTAAAAGATGTAATGCAAGACAAATATACATCATTTTGCGGAGAAATTTTTGATTTTATCATATAGGAAATACAGTGGGTGCAGCGCCTGCATTTCCTCGACTTTCGGCAAAGATTCATAAAATACTGCTGTTTCTCGAGACAGACCCGATGGCCTATCTAAATCGAATTATTTTTAATGACTGATAACAAGGCCGTAAATGTAGTATTTGACGAGGTGGAGCTCTATTTTTATCCGGAACTTCAGCGAAAATTCATAAAGACTTACGCGCTTCCAAGGATTTTCCTGAAAAGCAACAGTGGTAGAGAATCTGTCACTTGACACATTCACCTCACAAACTTTCTGCTATTCCTTCGAAAAATATATTCCTCCTTACAAAAAACGAAAAGCATAAAGCGGTTGCTGTATAACTTCCTGGCTAGAATTTTGCCACAGATATAAATGACCTGCTGGCTGATAACTTTTTTATTAGACGCTCATAGAATCATAATCATCGGTGTAATGGTCGATCAGCATGCAATTGTAAAATCGCGCGACAGGCTTGCCAAATATGAGGAAGGGAAGTCCCAGCCTCCACTGGAAATACTGTGGAAAATATAACTTTCATCTGATACGAGCTGTTTTCTAGAAATCTCTGCTAGCGTTACCTCGCTATGAGAAGTTGTCGACAAAGCATACGGAGCATTTTCTGCTAATATAAATAAACTTCGTGATGAAAATGTCGGGGCTAAAATGATGTTACGAATTTCTTAAATTAAATTTAGTCCAAACCTGCAGGTGTTGTCTGCTGTTTTTTTCTATTCTTTAATTAAGCCAACTGCATCTTTTCTGATTTCTGCCAGCCAAGTTTTCTTATGTGCTGAATGTTAGATTATTGTATTTTGTCAGGTACTCATTTTTGTAACTGCCAATTAAAGAATATTTCACGTTGTATTTTTGCTGAAATTCTAAATCTTCCTTGTTGAAATCATAAGAAGCCAGATCCGAAACATAAATAACAAAAACATTGTTTTTTGCATTTTTTTTAAAATTGTATTTTGGGTTATCAGCGTTTTTAATGTCTTTTTTGGTAACTATAATCGTTGCTTCGATCCTTGTTAGTTTTTGTATGATAGGGCGGTGCACCATTCTTTGCATTCCGGCTTCCGAATATTTCCATCTTTTTAATTCATAAGTTTGTTTGAAAGTTTAGTTAGTTTACTAAATTCTTTTATAGTTCAAAGCCAGATGCCTTTTTTTATTGTACTTAAATCTCGATTGATCTGCCTTTACCGTACAATCCTAACCGCTTCCTGTGTTTATACTCTCAAAGTATTTATTATAAAATTATTGATCACAAATGTTAATCTCTGCAAAAAAATAGTTTTCCGATTTAATTTTAAGCTACATTTGCATCCTAGTTTAAAAATTATGTTTACAAATCAGTTCCATCATCATATCCATTTCTCCGCTCAAGCGAAGTGTTAATGGTATGTAAGTAATTCATCATATTCTAAAACCCGTTTGAGTACATCAAACGGGTTTTTTATTTGTAAAAAATTGGTGTACTCATTCACAATCTCAAAAAAATGAGCACCTTAAAATTAGCAATCCAAAAATCAGGAAGACTCAACGAAGACAGCCTGAAAATCCTGAAAGACTGCGGGATTTCCATAGAAAACGGAAACGAGCAGCTGAAAGCGCAAGCTTCAAATTTTCCTCTTGAAGTTTTATTTCTTCGAAACGCAGACATTCCGCAATACCTTATTGACGGGGTCGTGGACATTGCCATCGTTGGCGACAATCTTTTAGTCGAGAAAGGCAACGACATCAAAATCATCGAGAAACTGGGCTTTTCCAAGTGCAAAGTTTCGGTTGCTGTCCCAAAAACTTTTCCTTTTTCTAATTTGGAAGATTTAGAAGGAATGCGGATCGCTACTTCTTACCCAAAAACGGTTTTAGACTTTTTCCAATCGAAAAATATCAGCGTCGAATTGCACCAAATTTCCGGTTCCGTAGAAATTGCGCCAAATATAGGCCTTTCAGATGCTATAGTTGACATCGTTTCTAGCGGAAGCACTTTGTTCAAAAACAATCTGAAAGAAGTAGCAGTAATTTTAAAAAGCGAAGCTGTTCTTGCCGTTTCCGACCAAATTTCTTCTGAAAATCAATTGATTTTAAACAAACTCCAATTTCGAATTCAGTCTGTTTTAAAAGCTAGAAACTCGAAATATATTTTGATGAATGTTCCCAATGAAAAGATAGAAAGCATCAGCAAAATTCTTCCTGTCTTAAAAAGTCCGACGGTTATGCCATTGGCAGAAAAAGGCTGGAGCAGTCTGCATTCGGTTATCAATGAAGATCAGTTTTGGGAAGTAATCGACCAATTAAAAGAAGCCGGCGCCGAAGGAATTTTAGTTTGCCCAATAGAAAAAATGGTTTTATAATTTTAAAGAAATACAATGAAAAACATCAAAAATCCAGACAAAAAATCGTGGCCTGATTTAGTAAAAAGACCAACAAATTCTTATGAAGATATCGAACAAACTGTAGCTTCCATTTTCAAGGAAATTCAAGTAAAAGGTGATTTTGCCGTTTCAAAATACAGCGCTTTATTTGATGGCATAAACCTAAAATCTTTTGAAGTTTCAAAGCAAGAAATATCCGAAGCAATCACCCCAATTCCGAATGAATTGAAAAGTGCAATTAGTTTGGCTAAATCAAATATCGAACGTTTTCACCAAGCTCAAAAAACACAAAAAATTGAAGTTGAAACTACAAAAGGTGTTTTCTGCTGGAAAGAAAAAAGAGCGATCCAAAAAATAGGATTGTACATTCCGGGCGGTTCGGCGCCACTTTTTTCGACGGTATTGATGCTCGCGATTCCTGCAAAAATTGCCGGTTGCCAAGAAATCACGTTGTGTTCGCCTCCTGACAAATCTGGGAAAATAAATCCAGCTATTTTGTATGCAGCATCATTGTGTGGCGTAACCAAAGTTTTAAAAATCGGAGGAATTCAGGCGATTGCTGCAATGACTTTTGGAACAGAAACGATTGATAAAGTGTATAAAATATTTGGTCCTGGAAACCAATTTGTGACTGTCGCCAAGCAATTTGCTACGAAATTCGGAGTCGCTATTGATATGCCCGCCGGACCTTCAGAGCTTTTGATTTTTGCTGACGATTCAGCAAATGTAAGTTTTGTCGCCGCAGATTTATTGAGCCAAGCCGAACACGGAAGTGACAGCCAAGTGATTTTAGTTTCGACTTCTCAGCAGATTATTGATGCTGTTTCTGTTGAAATTGAGAAGCAAATTACCGTTTTGCCACGCTTTGAAATGGCACAAAAAGCAATTGACAATTCCAAATTAATTTTGGTTGAAACCGATGAAATTGCTTTGGAATTAATCAACGAATATGCGCCAGAACATTTTATAATTTGTTCCAAAAACGAAGACTTTTTCATCAACGGAATCCAAAATGCAGGTTCAGTTTTCATCGGAAATTATGCGCCAGAAAGTGCCGGAGATTACGCTTCGGGAACCAATCACACCTTGCCCACAAATGGTTTTGCAAAAAATTATGAAGGCGTAAATCTGGATAGTTTTTTAAAATCAATGACTTTCCAAAAAATTACTTCCGAAGGAATCCAAAATATCGGAAAAGCGATTGAAATTATGGCAGAATCCGAAGGTTTGCAAGCACACAAAAATGCGGTGACTTTGCGATTAAATGAACTTCAAAATGTAACGAAATGAAAACTTTTGACATCAATAAATTAGTCAGAAAAAATGTTCTGGCGATGGAATCTTATTCGTCTGCTCGTGATGAGTTTAAAGATTTTGACAGCGATTTAATTTTTTTGGACGCGAACGAAAATCCGTTTGAAAATGGCCTGAACCGTTATCCAGATCCGAAACAGAAAAATTTAAAAAAAGTACTTTCTGAATTGAGAAAAGTTCCTGAAAACCAGATAATTATTGGCAATGGAAGCGATGAATTACTGGATTTGCTTTTCAGAGCTTTTTGCGAACCAAACCGAGATGCTGTAATCACATTGCCTCCAACTTATGGAATGTATGGCGTTTTGGCTAGCTTGAATGCGATTGAAAATAAGCAAATTGTGTTGCAAAATAATTTTGAACCAAACGTTGATTTGATTTTAAAAGCCACTGATGAAACCACAAAAATTTTGTTTCTGTGTTCACCAAATAATCCGACTGGAAATACTTTTTCGGAAGATAAAATTCAAATCTTGCTAGAAAATTTTTCGGGATTGATCGTAATTGACGAAGCTTATATTGATTTTTCGAGCAGGGAAAGTTGGTTGAAAAAATTAGACCAATTTCCAAATTTAATTATACTTCAAACCTTATCAAAAGCGTATGGAATGGCAGGAATTCGATTGGGAATTTTATATGCAAATCCAGAAATCATCACGGTTTTAGACAAAATAAAACCGCCTTACAATATCAACAAACTGTCGCAAGAAAAAGCTTTGGAACGAATTGAAAACTACAATGCTGTTTTGCAAGAAATCGAAGTGATTGTATTGGAAAGAAAAAAATTGATTGCCAGTTTGAATACAATGCAATTCATTGAAAAAATTTACAATTCAGATGCGAATTTTATTTTGATCAAAGTCGATAATGCTAAAAAACGGTACGACCAACTATTGAAAAAAGGCATCGTGATTCGGAATCGATCTAGTCAAGAACTTTGTGAAAACTGCCTGAGAATCACAATTGGAACAGAAAAAGAAAACCAAAAATTATTTGAAACACTGAAATCATTATGAAAAATCAAAAAATATTGTTCATTGATCGCGACGGAACTTTAGTTAAAGAACCTTCTGATTATCAACTAGATGACTTAAATAAATTAGAATTTTATCCCGAAGTTTTTTATTATTTATCGAAAATAAGTAAAGAGCTTGATTTTGAATTGGTTATGATTACCAATCAAGATGGTTTGGGAACCGACAGTTTTCCGGAAGCTACTTTTTGGCCTTGCCAGAATTTAATTTTAAAAGCTTTTGAAAACGAAGGAATTATTTTCAAAGACATTTTGATTGATCGAAGTTTTCCCCACGAAAATCTTGAAACACGAAAACCTGGACTCGGAATGCTCGGAAAATACATCAACAATCCAGATTATGACTTGGAAAATTCCTTTGTAATCGGCGATCGATTTACTGATATGGCTTTAGCTAAAAACCTGAAATCAAAAGCAATTTTCCTGAATTTAGATGAAAATTTAGGTCGAACAGAAACACTTTTTACAGCTTCAGATTTGGAAGAAATTATCGCCTTAAAAACTTTAAAATGGAAAGAAATCTACAAATTTTTAAAGCTTCAGGAACGTGTCGCTTCCATTGAAAGAAAAACAAATGAAACTGATATTTCCATCGAAATTAATTTAGACGGAACTGGAAAAAGCAACATTTCTACCGGAATTTCATTCTTTGACCACATGCTTGATCAGCTCGCCAGACACGGCCAAATGGATCTGAATATCAGCGTAAAAGGTGATTTGGAAGTTGATGAACACCACACGATTGAAGATACGGCAATTGCTCTGGGCGAAGTTTTTGCAAAAGCGCTGCGTGACAAATTGGGCATCGAACGTTATGGATTTTGTCTTCCGATGGACGATTGTCTGGCGCAAGTTGCATTAGATTTTGGAGGAAGAAATTGGCTCGTTTGGGAAGCTGATTTCAAGCGAGAAATGATTGGAAAAATGCCGACAGAAATGTTTTATCACTTTTTCAAATCGTTCAGCGACGGAGCCAAAGCCAACTTAAATATCAAGGCCGAAGGCACCAACGAACACCACAAAATCGAAGCAATTTTTAAGGCTTTCGCCAAAGCAATCAAAATGGCGGTAAAACGCGATATGGAGAAAATGATTTTGCCATCAACCAAAGGAGTGTTGTGAATCGCCACTTAAAAAATAAAACTTACAAATATGAAAATTGCAATTATAGATTATGGCGCAGGAAATGTGCAAAGCGTTCAATTTGCCTTGAATCGGTTGGGTTTTGAAGGAATTTTAAGTGCTGCTCCTGAATTTATTTTGAGCGCTGACAAAGTTATTTTTCCTGGAGTTGGCGCGGCGAATTCGGCCATGAAAAAATTACGCGAAAGCGGTTTGGATGAGATTATTCCGAGTTTGAAACAGCCGGTTTTGGGAATTTGCCTTGGAATGCAACTGCTCTGCAATTATTCTGAAGAAGGAGATACGGATGGTTTGGGGATTTTTGATGTTGCAGTTAAGAAATTTCCAGCTGATCATAAAATTCCGCAGATGGGCTGGAATACGATTTACAATCTTAAGTTGCCTTTGTTTGAAGGTATTTCTGAAAATGAATATGTGTATTTGGTGCATAGTTTTTATGTGGAAAAAATAAAAAATGCCATTGCCACAACCAATTATGGATTGGAATATGCTTCGGCTTTGCGAAAAAATAATTTTTTCGGGGTTCAATTTCATCCGGAGAAAAGTGGTAAAACGGGAGAAAAAATCCTTGGTAACTTTTTAAAAATTGAATTATGAGAATCATTCCAGCTATTGATATCATTGACGGTAAATGCGTCAGATTGACTAAAGGCGATTATGCCACAAAGAAGATTTACAATGGAAATCCGTTGGAAATTGCAAAGGAATTTGAAGCTAACGGCATCCAATATTTGCATTTGGTGGATCTTGACGGAGCAAAATCTGGGCGAATTGTGAATTATAAAATATTGGAACAAATTTCAGAAAACACGAATCTCAAAATTGATTTTGGGGGAGGCTTAAAAACAAATGCTGATTTGGAAATTGCTTTTAATTCTGGCGCCAATCAAATCACGGGCGGAAGTATTGCGGTTAAAAATCCGGATTTATTTCAAGAATGGATTTCAAAATATGGCTCTAAAATTATTTTAGGAGCTGATGTTTATGCCGAAAAAATTGCAGTTTCGGGTTGGCAGGAAACATCTGATTTAGAGTTGCTTCCATTTATAAAAAAATATAAAAACTTTGGAATCGCAACTATAATCTGCACAGATATTTCAAAAGATGGGATGCTTGAAGGTCCTTCTTTTTTGCTTTATGAAAAAATAGTGACCGCTTTTCCTGATATAAATCTGATTGCTTCGGGCGGTGTTTCAAGCTTTGAAGAATTGCCAAAATTACAGCTTTTGGGTTGCGAAGGTGTGATTATCGGGAAAGCATTTTACGAAGGAAAAATAAGTTTAAAGCAATTGCAAAACTTTATAATCAACAAAATATGATCACGAAAAGAATCATTCCGTGTCTGGATATCAAAGACGGAAGAACCGTGAAAGGCGTCAATTTTTTAGATTTGAGAGATGCCGGAAATCCTGTGGAATTGGCTTATGCTTATTCTGAAAATGGCGCGGACGAATTGGTTTTTCTTGATATTTCAGCTACGGAAGAAAGGCGAAAAACAATAGAAAATTTGGTTCGAGAAGTAGCGAAAGAAATTAATATTCCGTTTACTGTTGGCGGTGGCATTTCGTCGTTGCAAGATGTAGAAATGCTTCTGAAAAATGGCGCTGACAAAGTTTCTATCAATTCTTCTGCCATTAAAAATCCGAAGCTGATTGCTGATTTGGCAGTAAATTTTGGAAGCCAAAGCATTGTCGTGGCGATTGATGCTAAAGAAATTAATGGTTTTTGGAAAGTGCATCTGGTTGGAGGAAAACAGCCCACCGATTTAGATTTATTTGGTTGGGCAAAAGAAGCTTGCAACCTTGGCGCTGGCGAAATTTTGTTCACATCGATGGATAACGACGGAACAAAAAATGGTTTTGCAAATGAAGCGCTTTGCCAACTTTCACAAACCGTAAATGTGCCGATAATTGCTTCTGGCGGTGCAGGAAAAATTAGTGATTTTGCAGATGCTTTCACGATTGGAAAGGCAGATGCGGCTTTGGCGGCGAGCGTTTTCCATTTTGGAGAAATAAAAATTATGGATTTGAAAAGAGAATTGGCACAAAAAAGCATAGCAATACGATTATGAAAATAGATTTTAATAAAAATAAAGACGGTTTGGTTCCTGCGATTATTCAGGATTTTGAAACCAAAAATGTACTGATGCTGGGTTATTTGAATGAAGAAGCTTATGCAAAAACTTTAGAATTGAACAAAGTGACTTTTTTTAGCAGAAGCAAAAATCGGCTTTGGACAAAGGGCGAAGAAAGCGGCAATTTCTTGGAAGTTGTGAACATCAAAATTGACTGCGACAATGATACACTTTTGATAAAAGTAAAGCCGTTGGGAAATGTATGCCACACTGGAAGCGACACTTGCTGGAATGAAAAAAACGAATCTTCCTTTGGATTTTTATCTGAATTAGAAGCAAAAATAATAAGCAGAAAAGAGAATCCTTCGGAAGAAAGTTATGTAGCATCGCTTTTTAAAAAAGGCATCAATAAAATTGCTCAAAAAGTGGGCGAAGAAGCCGTGGAAGTCGTGATCGAAGCGAAAGATAATGATGACAATTTATTTTTAAACGAAAGTGCCGATCTGCTTTTTCACTATTTGATATTACTGCAGGCCAAGGGATTTTCGTTAAATGATGTTGTTGGAATTTTGAAGGGGCGAGCTGGTAAGATTGCATTTTCTATTGCTGCTGCTACTGCATGCAAAGGAAGCGGACTGATCAGGCAGAGCAAAAGTTAAATAGGGAGGGACCCTTTGCTGGATGACATCTTTATATGATATTTGCGTTCGCTATACCTAAATAAAATGGATTACTCTGCTTGCCAAATTAGAAAAAAAATTCTCTATATTCTTGCTTTTTTTCCGGTCGCAGCGCTCGGTCAGACCAGGGAGATAACTTTGCTGCAGAAGAAACTGCCATTAGTCCAAGATAGCGCCGACTATGTAGACGGCCTAAACCGGATCGGAATGCTTATGCACCTGAAGAGCCCAGACAGCTGTATTTTTTACGGGATGAAGTCCAGGCGTATTGCGGGACGCATCGGCTATGCTAAGGGCGCCACCGACGCCGACAACGTCATCGGGATAGCGCTTGCGCTAAAGGGACTGACCAATGAAGCGCTCGATGTCTTTTCCAGGACTCTGGTGTCCTACCGCAGCATGGGGGATACTGCCGGTGAAGCGCAGGTTTATATGAACTTCGCCAGCGCCAGCATGCAGCTCGGCAGGGAAGCGGATGCAGTGCGCTACAGCAGGCTGGCATTACGCAAGGGATCCGCAATACCCAGCGACAGCATCATGGGCAAGGTCTATACCAACTACTGCATTGCCTATCCGGGGCTCTCAGAAGACAGCGTAATGTACTATATCTCCAGATCCAACGCTATAGCACACCGCCTTCACGACCAACAGCTCCTGATAGGGAACAGGCAGGTTCTAGCGCTTTTCTATCTCTCCAGAGGCAGGCAGGCTGAAGCGCTGCCATTGCTTCTCTCGTCATATAGCGATTCAAAAAAGGCCCAGCTCGAGCGCCTTCAGATCATCAGCCTGAATCTTCTGGCGGAGTACCATGCGCCGGAGCGCCCGGAATTGGCGCTGTCGCTTTCAGAGCGGCAGTACAGGCTTGCTGTGGCCAAGGGGTATGACGACACCCAGGTGGAGATACTGTTGGGCATGCAGCGGTATGCACAGCTAGCGGGCAGCACCCAGAAGGGGCACGATATCGACAAGATGCTTGTGGCAGCGCTTATGGACAGGCAGTGGCGGCTCGGAAAGTTTATCGGGGACTATGTCAGCTACGGCAAGCTCCAGGACGACTACGACGGTCTGGAGAGGTCAGAAAAATATTCTAGGAGAACCTCTCTCGTGCTGGCATGCGCCAGCATAGCCGGAATTATCCTTTCAGCGCTGTTACTCCGAGCGCACCTGAATACGAGAAGGGAGTCCAGGAAAAAAACCACGCTGAATGCGCTCATTGAAGAGCAGAACAGCAAGCTTCGCGGCGCTGACGAATTCAAGTCGCGTCTGGTCTCTATCCTTGCGCACGATTTCAGGTCGCCCCTTATCTCGACGCTGTCACTGATCAGGCTCTTGGAATCGGAAAAAAGTATGGACGAGGCAGACAAGGCGGGCTTTTACAAGATGCTGGAGGGAGACATCTCTGGATTGCTGGGGCAGTTCGACCTCACGCTTCAATGGATCCGCCAGCAGCTGCGCGGCGAAGTAGCCGCTACGGAACCTGTGGACGTACGCGAGCTTTTCCTTGAGTGCGCGGTTATTTTCAGCGTACAGCTTAGAGAAAAGGATGTCATTGCTGTCAATAATATCCCGAAAGGCATTTTGCTGCACACCGACCGGGAAATGCTGCAGTTCGTGAACCGCAACCTCCTCTCTAATGCATTGAAGTTTTCGCCGGCAGGCGCAGTAGTATCCATTGAAGCGTCAATAGACGGGGCTTTGCTGGTCGTGACAGTCAGCGACTCTGGACCAGGAATTTCCGATGAAAAGATGGAACAGCTCTTCAGCATCAGCGATGCTGGCGGTTCTACAGAGCGCGGCGCTGGAATCGCGCTGTCAATGAGCAGGGACTTCATTGAGACCCTCGGGGGCAGAATTTGGGCTGAACGAGGCAAAGAGAAGGGAAGCAACTTTTGCTATTCGCTTCCGCTTTAGGGCAGCAAAAATAAAGCAGAAGGCATTCGCACGACATGAATGGTGGACTGGATTTCCAATCGTTCCTGCTAGTGGAGTGGATGGCAGTTTAATCGGACAGCTGATTCCTATCTTGACTTTTTTTTGAAAGCTTAAAAAATAAGACTTAAATTGTTTGAATGCAGTGTATTGTGTTCTTATTCTGGAGCGCTTAGAAGCTGTTTTTAAAGCGATAGCTTGTATGACAAATTTTTAAAATGCTACAATTCAGCAACTGATCATATCAAAAAAAAATTTAGATAAAAAGGTATGGAGATTTTAATCCAAACACTTGCTAAAAGGAATTACTTTTACTATAAAAAGTTTATTTACAATTTTTCAGATGACATATAATTTACAAATATTTAAGTTATCTGAATTAAAAATAAATAGATTGGAACTAAATCTGAATCTATGTCTCCTATTGGCGTTGCTTACTTTAAAACTTTTTTTATTCTTATGGAAGAGGGTATATGGTTTTTCGATGCTGCAGATAAAAAAAGAACAGAAGCCAGTTCCAAAATTTCATTGAGCGGAATTTTACATATTTCGGAATGTTAATTCCAGAAACTAAATCATATTGATAATAAATATGCTATTCTGAAGTTATTTTATGATTGAATCAACTATTGGTTAAAAATAAAAAATTTTAATTCTATAAAATTCCATTTCTTAAAAGCTTCATGTTTATAGCGAAGATATTTTACAAAGGTTAGCTAAAGCTTGAGCGGAACTCCGACGGACTTTGGCTGGTTTTGCTTTTGAAAAGCTTACTGAAAGATTGGGAATACTCGAAACCTAAATCATAGGCAATCTCGCTAATTGAAAGATCTGTAGTCGAGAGTTTTTGTTTGGCCTTTTCTATCAGCTTATTGTGGATGTGCTGCTGGGTGCTCAGTCCAGTAAGAACTTTAAGTAGTGTACTTAAATATTTTTGTGAAATATTGAGCTGTTGCGCAATATCTTGTACGGTGAGAAGCCTTTTTGTGGCCAGGTCATCATTTTGAAAAGAATTATTTAATAATTCTTCAAGACTTCTTAATATCTGATGATTAGATTTTTCCCTCGTAATAAACTGGCGATTATAAAATCTTTCAGAATAACCCAACAGGGTTTCTATCTGCGAAATGATAATATGCTTGCTGAATTTGTCAATATTTGCACTGTATTCCTGACGCACATTCTCTATAATTCCGTTGACTGTCTTTTCTTCCTTCTCGGATAAAAATAAGGCTTCATTTATAGAATAGTCAAAATAGTCGTAATCCTTTATTTTTTTGGCAAGCTGTGTATTCCATAAAAAGTCAGGATGAATGAGGAGCATCCAGCCCGAACGCTTCTGGGTAGGGTTTATTTCATGGTCAATCTTGAAAACCTGATTAGGGGCTATGAAAGCCATGACGCCATCGTCAAAATCATATTGCTGCTGCCCATATTTCATTTTAAAATCAATCCCCTTTTTTAGTGAAATCTGGTAGAAATCAAATACCCAGCTGTTATTCCCAATATTTGCCGAGCGCGGCACCTTCCCAAAATCTACTACGCTAATCATGGGATGCTCCGGTGGAGGAAGGCATCGAGAAATATGAAATTCACTGATGCTTTTTAATCTGGTCGGCGGCCTGTTTTCCATATTGCAAATTTAAAAATTGTTTTCTAATAGTTTACCTGTCTGAAAGTATAATCATATAGGTGAGTCAGTCGCTCAGTAAGCTTCCGCCATTGTAATAAAATAACAGTGGCGAAAGTTGTCCTTAGCTAAATTTCTCTGATAAGATTCAGAAGTAATTTTTATGCATGTCATCCAATAAGCCTACATTTGTCGGTTTCCAGCCTAATAGCTCCTGTGTCTTCGTTGCGACAGCCGCGCCCTCAAATGTTATAAAACGGCTCATCCAGTCAAAATGGGTGATAATTTCTTCTCCTGACACAGATTGTATAGGTAAATTTAGCTTTTCCCCAATTAATTCTGCAATTTTTTTGGTTTCTATGGCATTATCTGCAACAACATTGTACACAGCTCCATTAGTTGCTCTCTCAAGCGCCAGCCTGAATGCTTTTGCTGCATCAAGGCGATGTACGGAAGACCAGCAGTTCTTTCCTTGCTCCGGATAAGCGGAAATACCATTCTTAAGAGCCTGACCCATAATAAAGGGGATAAAACCTTTGTCGCCTTTATCGTGGACGGATGGCGGCAAGCGAACAATAGAAACATTAATTCCTTTTTTCGCCAATGCCAAAGCTGACGACTCAGAAGTACGCGGGGCGCTTTCTGCAGAACTTTCTTCTGTAATATACCCATTGATATTTGGCAATCCTAGCATTCCAGAAGTTACAATGAAAGGCTTAGTTGTTCCTTCCAGTTCTTCACCTATGGCATTAATCGCGACTCTGTCTATATCACCAGCTTTGAGGTATTGGGTAAAATCGTGGATAAATGCTGTGTGGATGACGCCGTCAGCCAAAGATGTTCCCAGTTTTAGAACCTCCAGGTCTTCTAGGTTTCCCAATAATGCTTCTGCGCCAGCATCGTTTATATTTTTTGCAGATTCTTCTGAGCGCGCCAAACCAATAACCTGATGTCCCGCTCCGATTAATTCTCTGACCACTGCAGAACCTATGAAGCCTGATGCTCCTGTTACAAATACTTTCATTTTTTCATTTTTAAATTACTGATACAAAGTTCTGCAAAATGCAAAGGAAGAATGTATCCAAATGTCAGGTTACTGTAGCCGAAAAGACTAAAATCTAAAATCGGAAGCAACTGCTGGCACATAACAAGCTGGAATAATTTCTTTCCACAGAATTTAATATCCTGCAATCAAGTTTTTTGGTTATTTGAACTTCTTCGCTATCTGCAATAATTTTTGTTATCAGTGTAGCAGTTTGCTTACATTAATGAAATGTTATTGGATGTTAAATTTGACATAGCTGATCACAAGCTATTTGTCTATAATTTTCATTCGGTATTTTTTGCCCAGCTTTCCATAGACCTGATCACTTCTTCCATACCAAAACTATAGTCTGTGGCGGAATACTCAATCCGAATTGGATAATCATCAAAATCTTCCTTTTGATTAGAAAATTTTCTTCTAAAAGCTTCAGTTCCTTATCATTTCTTGACTTGAATATGCCATACTTTACAGAATGGAATCTATGAGGCGATAAAAACGATGGATAGATTTATGAAATACTTATTATAGCAATCTAATCGGTTTCATTTTCTGCAATCTCATAGAATCGCAATTCATCAAAACACGCAAAAACACCTGTTTATTTTTAGCGGGAATTTCATAATTTTATTTTAGTAACTGATCAAAATTGCTGGAATGAAAAAGGAAGATTTAGACAAAGAGTTAATATATATGGAAAGAAAGTACCGACGGAGACTTACTCTGGCCTGGATAGTGCTAGCGGTATCAATAACGTGGCTTATTTTTAGTATGTTATAATTTCTCAATTACTATGTAAAACCTTAATTAAATATAAAAATCATTTTGAAGATATAATTTGAATAGTTTAGAAATGAACAGAGGCTCTGAGCCTTTTTTTGTTTTTGCGTCTGATTTACTAAAGTCGAAAATTTAGATAATCTATACAAACTCATAGATGTTACCAGGCATCATAATTGAAAAAAAAATATCTATTCCTTAGTATTTTTTAATGGTTTTGCGCAAAATGATCTTATGGATAATTTTTACTTCAGTTCCCTGGCATTAAATACGAATAAAATGTCCTAATTATCATATTAGGTTTATTGAAAATCGTAATAACGGTTCTAAAAATCTTTCTTCACAATTTTACTCAACTTTTTTAAATTCTTCAGTCTATTATGAACTTGGCATGAAACCGAATCATCAATTTTTACGTAGATAAATGCTTATTAAATTGTAATGTTTAGATTCGATATGCACGAAGAAAAATCAGAGTCACCCTACTATAAGAAAATAAATACCCTAGCCGTTGTTAAGCTTTCTTATTGGGATTTGCATGGACGCTGCGTTTATGCAAATAAATCTTATCTAGAGTGGGCGAGACTACAAGATATTACTGCTCTTTCGGGAATAAGCGAAGTGGTGCCAGGCCACCCACAGACTACGGAAATGCTATTAGGGATCCTCAGTGGTGAGGTTATGCCAGAAAGCCTGAATATACAATTTAGAGCAAGGCATTACCGCGTTATTTATATTCCAGATTGTGAAGGAGATGCCATTAAGGGTTGTGTAATACAGTTCGATGACATCACTGAGCTGAAAGAAAAGGAAAATGCAAACCATTCTGCTGAGCAGAAATTTAGAACTATAGTCGAGAGTGCGCCTGACGCACTTATAATAGCTGATAGCCACGGTAATATAGTACTTCTCAATTCTAGGGCAGAAGAGCTATTCGGATATGCAGCTTCTGAGCTGATGCAAAAACCAGTAGAACTCCTTATGCCAGAGCGCTACCGCCCAGCGCACCCCAAAAAGAGACAGCACTTTACAGAGAGTAGACATTCGAGGGCAATGGGCAACCTTATCTTGGAAGGTTTAAGAAAAGACGGATCAGCTTTCCCTGCTGACGTCAGCCTGAGTCCAATGAAGACCAGCGAGGGGCTGCTTATCGCCGCTGCTTTCAGAGATATTACCGAGAAAGTAGCAAGAGAAAAAGAAATAGCTGACTACCACCAAGCTCTTCTCGTACAATCCTCCAAGTTAGAGAGCATTTTGGGAAGCATTTCTGAAAGCTTTTGTCTGATCGATTCAGACTGGAAGCTACAATACTGGAATCCAGCTGCAGAAAAAACTACGGGAAAGCTTCGAAAAGATGTTCTCGGAAAATTATTTTGGGACGTCTTCCCACAAGATGCCTCCTCCAGACTATATATCGAATGCATAAGGTCGATGGCTGAGCGGCGTTCCTCAACCTTTGAGCACTACAGTGGCAATGATTGCTGGTATTACAATTCGGTGCATCCGAGTGCCGACGGAGGACTGACGATCTATTTCAAGGATATAAGTGAACGCAAGCGCGCCGAGCATGAAATTATCTCGGTTAAGAATAACCAGTATGCACTTATTAATGCTACCCCAGATTTAATGTGGTCGGTAGACAGCCACTACAGGCTCATCTCTGCGAATAGCAGTTTTGATAATTTTGTTGCCGGCCTTTATGGATACAAGCATTTGCCAGGCGACGAGATTCTGATGGACAGAAATACAGGAAAGCAAAATATTGAATGGAAAGCATATTTTGATAGAGGACTTCGTGGGGAATCTTTTTTTGTGGAGTTGGACAGCATGCCTGACTATCTTACCCAGTTTAATCCCATTGCCGATCCTATTTCGGGCAAAATTACGGGAGTAGCATGCCATTCTGCTAACACATCGGAGAGAAACCGGCTGGAAAAAGAAAAAAGGGAATCTGCGGCGCGTTTCCGAGCCGTGGTACACAGTGGGTCTGATCTTATTTTCATATTGGATCCAAAATTCAAGGTTAATTATGTCAGCCCTTCTACAGCAGTCCTGCTGGGGTTTACTGAAAATCTTCCTGGTACAGGGCTCCTTAAGCTTCTGCATCCTGAGAGCTTGGCAAGGACACTCCATGGATTAAGGCAGACCTCGTTGCATCGCACGGTGAAGATTGGCGATGTGAGAATTCGCGGTGCAAAAGGAGAATGGATTTGGATCGACGCCACAATTGACAACCTCCTTGACAATCCTGCGGTATGCGGTTTGGTAGTAAATGCTAAAGATGTCACTGACCATAAAAATAGGGAAGCTGAGCGCGATCTTTTGATCAGGGAACTGACCAGAAGCAATGGCGACTTGATGCAGTTTTCTTTCATAACCTCACACAACCTGCGTTCGCCACTTTCTAACATACGGGGACTTTTGCATGTATTGGAACAGCAGCCTGACCCGAAGGAAGCCTCGGAAGTATTGCGCCTTCTGGATGTGTCGACCAAGAAACTTGAAGATACGATAACAGATCTTGCAAAGATATTATTTATAAGGAATAATAGTGAAATACCGACCCAAATGCTGGACGTAGAGCGTATTTTCCATCGAGTGAACAGGAATTTCATTGAGGCGGAGAATGGTATTGATGCGACAATATCTCTTTCGATAGGTGAGCCAATGCTTATATTTAACGAGGCTTATCTAGAGAGCATCTTCATAAACCTCATATCTAATTCTATCAAGTACAGGAGCAACTTGCGGCCACTACAAATCTCCATGTCCACACAAAGGCTTGATGAGGGAATCAGGTTAATATTTGCTGACAATGGGAGCGGCATCGATACCAAACGGCACAAGGACAGACTTTTCGGAATGTACCAGCGCTTCCATTCTAATACCGAGGGACATGGCTTGGGCTTATTTATTGTAAAGGCACAAGTGCAAGCGCTAGGTGGCAATATCGAGATAGAGAGCAAGGTTGACAGCTATACGCGATTTATAATCACCTTTCCTGCAACAGATGCATAAGACGATGGTATTTTGTATCACGATTTTTATTATTTGAATCTTCAAAAAATGTGTTATAGTTACGATTGTTTCATTTGCAATATTTCGTAGCAAATCATGTTAGAAAATTTAAAAGACTGAGCAGTCACCACAGACAGTAATTGATGAAAACCTGCCATAAGTGAATTATTAATAGTTTAGGATCAGAACTGAATGGTAAATATGGGAGAGCTTCTCGCTTTTTAATCTGTGAATTGTTTCTTAACTGATAAATTCATATAATTTTTCAACATCATCCAAATTGGCGTCAGACCATGTAAAATACAGTGGTGCTGTATTTGGATTCAATTCTATTGATCGCAGCGTATCTAAAAAATGGCCCTGTGCATGCTGCCTTAGGATTTGCCTGCTATAATCAATTTCGTTGTGGAAAGTAGAACCAAATAACGGAATTTCCCATTCATCAGCAGTATGTACTTTATCGATGAAATTGATCACAAAACTTGTCAGCATTTCTTCGTGCACGGCCAATTTTTTTGCCTTGAAGTAGGAGGGTTTATTCTTGGTTTCGCGGTGGTAGTATTCGATATCTTTACATTGGATAGTTCTCGTCGAGGCATGTCCGAAAATATCGACAAGCCCAAAGTTTTCATCATCGGTTACTAATTCAAGTTCAGCACCTGATTCGCCTGCAATTGCCAAAGTGGTGCTTGTAGCTGTTGCACTTTCTGTCACGATATAAAGTTCCCTGAATGAAAACTGGGAATTGGTCATATTTATAATTAGTTGCTGCTGTATTTCCTTCCAATTGCTGATTTTTATGCACTGAGGCTCCTCGCTTCGAAAGATGAAGCTTCCTTTATTGGCAAAAGCCAGCACCTGCTTGCTGAATTCAAATTGGCCTTCGATTGGGTTCTGCCCACTTCCCCTGCTCGAATAGGGCTTTGAGATGCCATCACTAAAATTCCAGCTGGATGTATTTAGGGAAATAACTGTGCTAAATTTTGTATCCTCTGGGCTTATTATTGAATTACGGTATATATTGCCAAGTAGTACGATTTCTCCATTTTTAATTTGAAAATAATCTCCAGGAAACAGATTTTTGTTTAACGGGCTTGTAGGTATAAATCCTCCTGTCTTAAGGTAAAACTGCCTGTAAAAATTCTTATAAATTGGGTTCATAACTTAAAATTAAATAATTAAATATGCTCAGGATTGTATTGAAACATTAGGTTTCTGTTTTTAAGAGGGATGACGGAGAGAAGGACGTTTGTTAGTTTTTTGAAAAATGCAGTTTAATGATTTTCAGAATTTGTATTTTTTCCTCGGTTCCTGCATGCTGTAGTACTTCTGGATATTGTCTTTCTTTAGAATGTAAATTTAGTAAACGTTTCGGTGAATTTGCCCGTAATTTTACTTGTTTTAGGATAAACAATCAAGATCCTGCCGAAAGATGAGCATGTCGATAAGTACAATTAAACGACAGGAATGAGTTTTAAGGAATTATTTGGCACTATGGCATTTTCAAAATCTAAATTTTTTTATAAATAAGCTAACCATTCATTGATTCTGCTTATTCATGAATTTGTTGGAGATTTGTGCCATGGCTTTGTGAGTTCCTGACTGTGCCTAATATAATCTCGTTGGAATATAAGTCTGTTTCCATGCCTAATAATTTTGTATTTCATAATATTTTATTCTTGTGGAATTTGTGTATAACTTTTAAATCAGTTTATATTTTACCTTTGATGCTCAATCCAATTGTATAACATTTCAATGGGCGAAAATTTACCGCAAAGAATTAGAAAATTAATCAAATCGTAAAAACATAATTAACTTCCGTTTAATATTGCTTAAAGAAGAAATAAATAAAATTTTATGATAAACGACTATAAAAAACATGATCTGTATGGCAAGACACTGATTCAAAAAATTGAATTAATTCCGCCTTTTAAATTTGATTTTCCAGTTGCTGAGCAGGCTTGTTTTTTATATGTGAAGGGAGGAGAAGCCGAGTATCATTTCAATGATGAACAGATTAACATTCCTACTAATTATTCATTATTGTTAAATTGCATAAATTCAGGAAAACAAATATATAATTCAAATTCAAAAAGTAGTTGTGAGATTGTAATTGTTACTTTCTATCCTGAGATATTAAAAAAAATTTATGACAGGGAACTTCCATTACTGCTTCAAGTGCCTAAGAATGTAATATCGAATAGATCAAGTGAAAAAATAAGCAACGATTTTCTAATTCAGAAATACATTGAAGGATTATTATTTTATTTTGAAAACCCGTCCCTTATCAATGAAGATATTCTAATATTGAAAGTAAAAGAGATTATACTTCTGTTATCACAGACGCAAAAGTCTGAATCAGTACAGCTGATATTGTCGCAGCTTTTTTCTCCTACAACCTATACATTCAAACAAATAATTGAAGCGAATTTGTTTTCACAGATGACAATCGAAGAACTGGCACAACAGAATAATCTGAGCCTGTCATCATTCAAGCGAGAATTTGCAAAAATATACCACGATACGCCAGCTAATTACATTAAAGCTAAAAAGCTTGAGAAAGCTGCAGAGTTATTGCAGCTTTCTGATCAGCGTATTACTGAAATAGCATTTGACTGCGGTTTTAATGATCTGGCCAATTTTACCAAAAGTTTTACCAGCAAATATAGCATCAGCCCAACAAATTACCGCCAGAAGCCGACCAACAAACAATAATTGAAGGTTTTTCTATATTTTATGCTTACTAATAGAACCTTTTGAAGACTTCTGGTATTCTTTAGATAAACCTTCAAGATGCTTTTGGACTAAATTGACAAATAATTGGACCAATTGACAAAACTTTTCCCTTTGATCTGTCGGAAATTTGCTTTGCATTTTCAAACAAATTTAAATCAATATAAAATGGGATTATCAAGTTTAGGAATTTTTCACACAATCGTTGGTATTGTTGCAATTATAGTTGCAGTAGCAGATTTTGTCAAATATGGCAAAATCAATCTGAATACATTATCAGGTAAAATATATTTTTATGGAACGGTCGTTGCTTCACTGACCTCATTAGGTCTCTCAAAACATGGCGGGTTTAATCCAGGACATGCTTTTTCAATTTTTATCCTATTTTTGGTAGTGACAGCTTACTTTTTAAATTCAAAGAAGAAAGACAGCAGAAGAGCTCGCTATTTTGAAAACTTCTGGCTGTCTTTTAGTTTTTTTCTGTCTCTTGTTCCGACAGTAAATGAAACTTTTACAAGGATTCCGGTAGGAAATCCGCTGGCCAAAGATATAAATGATCCGATCATCGGCAATACACTTCTTATTTTATTGGCACTTTTTATTGCAGGCTCAATCTATCAGTTTAGAAAACAAAGACTCATCAATAAAACAGCAAGGCTTTAGTTATAGGCAAGATTTTACACAAAATGATAAATTATTGCCGGAAGGTTTGAGTGCTTTGTTAAAATTTAATTTTCAGATGCAAATTTCGTCCTGAATCCAGAAGTTGTTTGTCCTGTCTTTTGCACAAAAAGTCTGCTGAAATAAGCTGGGTCTTCATATCCTAACATATATCCAATTTCTCTCGCAGTGAGTCGTGTATGTGCTAACAATCGCTTTGCTTCTAATATGATCCTGTTTTTAATCACATCGTTTGGTTGTGGCAGGTTGCCTTCTAAATTTATGCGTAATCGTCTTTGGAGCGATAAATAAAAGGTCGGCATAGTCAGCTACATTATGTTTTTGCTTGTAATGCTCTTCAACGAGCAACGTAAATTTTCGAAAAAACTCTAAGTCGCTATTGTGATCGGCGAGTTGCTTATCTAGATTTTGTTTCTTCCACAAGCGGGCTGCCTTAATGAATAACTGTTTGAGATAGGTCCTGATCATTTCTTCGAGCGATACATCGTTTAGGCCAAACTCATCTGCCATTTGTCCGAAAATCGATGTAAAAAAAGGGGCTTGTTCCTTGTCTAAAGCTACTGTCGGAATGTTGTGGATATTATTAAATAACAATCCGTCGCAAGCCACTTCGTCATCATGAATCTGGATGCAGTAAAAATCGCGGTTGTAAAAAATAAAATAGCCAGTTTCTGTGCCACATTTTTTTAAGGTCAGGTATTGATTCGGACTTATAAAAAACAAAGAAGGCTGTTTGACCTCATAGTTTGTCAAATCGACTTGCAATTCACAGCCTTTCGGCAAGAATAAAACTTTTATATATTCCTTATACCGTTCACCATTTATCGTATGGGCGTTTTCTTCGGTGACGGATAAAAGCCCCAAGGTTTTTAGATCACTCTTGAATAATTGTTCAGACATTTTGTGGCAGAATTATTTAACGTTAAAAGTAGCTATATTTTAAAGAAAATTCAATTTTCAGTTATATAATAAGCGCCACGAAAACTAAGGAAGTTATTATCGTGGCGCTCCATTCATGGATAGTTATAGTCTGGCAAATTTTTCCAGTTCGCTGTTGAACTTGGCAGCTTCTTCTACAAACAATGCGTGTCCACTGTTTTCAAATTTGACAATGTAAGAATTTTTAATTCCTTTGTGAAGTTCCTCGGCGAAAGCAAAATCACACAATTTGTCCTGCGTACCGTGGAATATGGCAACCGGAATGGTAATTTTAGAAAGTTCAGGGCGCAGATCAAGGTCGCGCAAAGCTGTAATTGATTGGGTAACAGCATATGGCCAAGCCTGAAGATTGATGTCTTCCAGCCATTTTTCAACATTTTTAGATATATTACCTTCTTTGGCTGGAAATCCTGCTCCAAAACTTGCGATCAAATCCTGTCTTCCTGTAAGTGTAGCGTTGATTACACCGTCGGCATCAGCTTTGGTAAGACCATAAGGAAATCCGTCGCGTTGTATCCACGAAGGTGCGGCAGCTGCAAACAAAGCCAGTTTGCTTACATGCGCGGCGTTATATTTGGTAACATAGTGGGTAACTACCGCACCGCCCATAGAAAACCCACCCAACGTAGCATGATGTATTTTTAATTTTTCCAGGACTACTTTGATGTCATCTGAAAATACGTCGAAGTCATACCTTCCGTAAGGTTTGTCAGATTGTCCAAAACCCCTTAGCGTGATACCGATGACGCGGAAACCTTTACTCGCAAGATATTGGTATTGGTATTCATACATAGCATCACTGAGTGGCCAGCCATGAATTAGGACAATTGGTTTTCCTTCACCAATATCTGTAACATGTAGCTTTACGCCTTTTTCTACTTCAATGTACTCTTCTCTTCCAGCTGAAGCTGGTACTCTTTTCCCTTGAGCAGATAAATTTTGAATAAATGTTAAACTCATTACTAAAGCGAAAGTTGCAAAAAATGTTTTCATCTTGATTGTCTTTAAGTTATTAAATTGATTATTGATTTTTAATCGAAATGCAATTGTTAATTCGATAGTGCAAAGATGGGACGTATATGGATGTAATAAAATGTATTTAAGTGGATGGTTATTGTACAATTTTCCCTAATGATAAAAAATAAAATATTTACTCTATTATTTTAAATCAATGAAGTAGCTGTACATTTTCTAAAACAAAATATGCTCATATGATTATATTGTGTTAAGTATTGTCAATTAATACCTCTCTATAATCAAATACTTCCTGTTTATTAGAGCTCCAAAGATGCCATTAAATACATTGTGAATTATATATTATGACACGGGTTCAATACTCTTTGAATCTTACTTGCAATAGGGGAAAATTTGCTACAGATGATGCCATTTGTCCATTCTCTAATCTTATACTGATCCGCAACTTTGCATCACTAAAGACACTCGCAACACTTTTGATGTGGTAGGAATTTTAGTAGTAACAATATAAATTAAAAATAATTTAAATAAAATAACAGCAAAACCGTACTTTAGGTGCATTCGAGAAGACATTTTGGCTACTAGACTTGATCGATTCAAAAGATTTTGCACTTGTCGGAGAAATTGAAGGCATAAAAACTATTGAAGAATGGCAATTAAAAGGAAATTTGTATTTATGACATATTTCAAAAAAAATTGATGATATTATAAAAAAATAACGCCAGTATTTTATTGGCGTTACTTTTCTTTGTGGAGTGAGACTTTCAACATGCGTCTAGAAATTCTCAGATGAATTTGTAATGAGCACTTTTCAGCAAAGATGAGCTGACGTACTAGATTATTCTTCTATAATTTTTCGAACATATTCAGCCCATTCTTTGTCAGGAATAGATTCGTCCAGATAGTAATCAGGTTGAATTCCTTTTCCGTCAATTGTCATTCCAGGTATTCTATAGCTTTTAGATCTGCAGTAGCTCAATTCAAAATTTCCATCAGGAGAAACGACGTCATTCATATTTGAAATATCTAGGGCGCCACTTGTAGTTGTTCCGAATAGCTTGGCTTTTTTGCTTTGTTTTGCAGCCAGCAGAAACTGCTCTGTAGTGCTCGCATTTCTATGATTTATGATGATGGCAATATTTTTAGGAAAAGGAAGCACCTTATCCAATTGTTTTACTTTGACAATATCATCAGACAAGCTGATAAATTTTCCTATATTTTGATTTAATTTTTCGTAAGCTTCCTTATATGCTGTCTGATGTTCTTTATCAAAGTTTTCGTTTTCCGAAAGGCTCAGCATCATTTTATTATTTAATGGAGTGGAGAGGTGCTGTACACCTACAGTTCTTATAGGATTTGTATATAAAAAGGGAATTAGTTTTTCATAAGATATGTCAGCACCTCCGCCGTTATAACGGACATCTACTATTAAGTTATGCGCTTTTTCAATACTATTAGAATTAGCTGAAATAACACTGTCGATCAGCTTTCTATAATCCAGATCAAATGCGGGTATCCTAATATAAGATGTTTTCTCAGATAATTTCTGATAGTAAGGTTTATTGCCAGCATATAAGAATCGTATGTAATCTTTTATGACCTGAGTGTCTTCATAGTTTTTGGATTCTCTCTTTAAGTACATAATATTTCCGATATTGATGAGGTTTTCACCTATCAGATCTACTTTTAAATCCTCTTTTTTAGAAAAATCCCTACTCCAGATGTTCGCCTTCTGCTTATTGTTTGATATGATAAACTTCAACTGGTTCTGTTCCCAATTTGTATTGCCTCCATTAATTATAAAACCTTTGTAGCCTTCTTTTGTTTCCACAATACCAACCTTATAAGTGCCGTCGTTCCATATGCCTTCAAGCGTAGGTGTTGCAATTGAATTTATTCTTTTTTCGAATTTGGCATAATCTACTTTTATGATAGGCTGTTCCTTGATTTTTTTCGTATCAATTACTGTACTCTGATTATAATAATTACTTTTTACGATAGTGAAGCCGAAATGTCCGGTTCTGAAAAATTTTGACCATTCATAAATAACGTTCTGACACTCAGAAAGAGTCTTCGCATTTTTTGCATTTTCCTCTATTTTTTGATTAAGAAGTGCATAGGCATCCTGGCCTTTTTGATCTAATATGTATTTAAAGCCGGCATCATTTTCTTCGAATGTTTTTCTTGTCCAGTTAAAATTCTCTACACAATTGCATTCCTGTCCGAAAGCAGATATTGAAATGGTAATAAGTAGTGTCAGTAACAATAAATTAGATTTTCTCATAATTTAATAATATTAGAATTAGTACCATTTTGTGCTATCTTTAAAATGGCATGAGGATAAAATATTTGGCGAAAGTAAATGTTTTGATACTAATTCGTAAGAAATTACCAGTAAAATTTTTTTATTTTTCTGCAATTATATTAAAGCAGGCTCAATTTTTTTAAAGAAAGTTTTCTCCTTATTTTGGTCATTGTTTGTATTTCTGCTTTGCAATTTTACTATTTTTCTTTGCTGTTCACAAACTGACTTTCGTATGAAGTTAAACAGGGAAAAATAGTTAACTCATCGGCAAAATATGTCTAGTATATTTTATTTTTACTAGTGCACCTTTGTATTGGTTGCATAATAATTAAGGCTAAAAACTAGATATAATTAAAAATCAAATTTTTTATAGAAAAATAGAAATCGATGGAGTGACTATTTTTTACCGAGAAGTAGGTACGACATATCTTCCAATTTTGATTCTGTATTAGTTTAATTTATTTTAAATCAATAAGTTGAGTGATGATTGGATTTTTTATTCAACGAAATATTGAGATTTATAAGCTAAACCTAACGATATAGAGTAATTATTACATGAAGAGATGTGGGTATGATTTCACTATAGGCTTTAGTGAAAATCTGCTATCTTAACTATGGCCAATATCAAATAAGCTATAAAACTATAGCCATTCACCAGATGTATCATAATCATCTGGCAAGTAGGTGAGATATTGAACCATTCTTGGTTTTTCACCTTGATTTGGTGTTGCACAGTGTGGCAGTTTGTTATTCCAAATTATAAAATCGCCAGCATTTCCAATTATTGGTGATGGTATAAATGTTTTAAGAGCTTTTTCTCTTGGGTTTTCTTTTGGCTCTAAGCTGTCTAGCCAATGGTCTATTTTGTTGTGAAATTCTGAAACACAATGAAAAGCACCATCGTTAATCCCACAATCTGTGAGGTAGAGTAATCCCTGTAGTCCAAATGTGATAGGTTGTTTTAAACTAATATCCCAATGAAGCGGACTTCCTAGAAAAGTAAATCTTTTTGTTTCGGGAGGATTGAAGCTGACCTTATCAATGGTTTTGTAAATTTTTGTTGTATTATAAAGCTGTTCGTATGCTTTTTTTATCCTTGGAGAAAATCTATTTCTATTTAATGTTTCATGATCCGAAAAATTAAGCATCAATCCTTTTTGGTTGGAATGTTTTTTATACCACGTTTCTTTTTTATCAGGATCCATTTTTAAGAAATCCCAAATTGCCAGTTGTGTCTCTTCACAATCTTTTTTTGAAATAGCATTTTTTATAATTACATAGCCGTTTTTGTTCCAAAATTTCAAATCTTCTTCTGAGAGAACATCATCTGTTACATCTTTATTTTCAGTATTTTCGTTTCTCTGTCTATTCTTGATCCAAGCTTTAAAAATTTCAAAATTAGGTTTTTCAAAGTACAAAAACTCTAGAGTGTCTTCCATGCTGATACCTAATTTATATAAAGTTTTAATTTCTTGATTCCATGTTTGATTGTCATCTACAATAGAAATGTTGGAGGTTTTTGTAGTACGTTCCCATAGTTTTTCAAGAATATTCCAAGGCATAGTTTAGATAGTTTATGATTATCAATGTAGGTTATATAAAAAAATCTTTTTATATAAATATAATTCAAAAATAACCCATTTGTAGTTTTCCATTTAAAGTATAAATACCTGATTTTAAAGTGTAAAAATGCAAATTTTCAACCTCCTTCTGCAACGGTTACTAGCTTTATATAAAAATTAATCAAAGATTATTTTCATTGTTATCTTTCAGAGGTTGATTATCCAAAACTAAATAATGACTGTTTTTAACTATTCAATAAAATTATTTTTTAACCAGATTGGTCGTAAAAGTTTTTCCCATTGATTTGGATTACGACCAAATAAATACCACCTTGCAAAGCTGAAATATCAGTCGTAATGATATTGTTTTTAGAATTTACTTCAACAATTTTTTGTTCCTTCAAATGGCGCTGTTGTTGACTCAGTTAAGGCAAAACCTTGTCCGCTGCTGAATTTCAAAGAATTTACGCCAGCGCCAATTGTTGAATCTTCGGTGTAAATCGCAAAATTGGTCTGAGCACTTAAATACGTAGTAAATAAAAAGAAGCGTAATTAAAGTAATTTTTCATATTAAAATGGATTCTTCTTGATTAGAGAATAATCTAATATTATAATCTTCCTCATTTATACTCATTTTTAGTCTAAAGTTATCTTTATACGATAGAAACTTTTAAATGTACTTTTTTCTCATTACGAGAATAAAAGCTCAATAAATTCTCATTATGAGAATTTATTGTTCGCAAAAGTATATTTAAGAGAATATTTTTGTTTACTTTTGTTAAAGAAATGTTATTTATTTCTCAAAAAAGTTCACTAAATCTAAATCCCCAAATCTAATGAACAAAAAAACATTACTATTTACATTGTTATCACTTGTATTCGGACTAACGGTAACTAACGCCCAACAATCGGCTAATGCTTCTGGAGGAAAAGCTTCAGGAAGCGGAGGAACAGTTAGTTATTCAGTCGGAGAGATTGCATATACTACAGCCACAGGAAGCAACGGTTCTGTTGCCCAAGGTGTACAACAACCATTTGAAATTTCAGTCGTCTTAGGTCTTGAAGAAGCTGAAAATATTAGCTTGAATTTAATAGCTTATCCAAATCCTGCGACCGATAGACTTACTTTAAAACTAGATAATTATGAAAATAACAATTTGTCTTTTCAGCTTTTTGACCTTACTGGCAAGTTGCTTCACAATGAAAAAATAAAGAGTAATGAAACTATTATCAATATGCTAGATTATCAATTTGGTATATATTTTTTAAAAGTATACAGCACCGAAAAAGAAATCAAAACATTTAAAATTCTAAAAAATTAAACTTATGAAAAGAATAATTACTCTTGTTGCATTCTTATTATGTACAGTAAGTGCTTTTTCACAAGCACCACAAAAAATGAGTTATCAAGCTGTTGTACGCAATAGCAGTAGTGAATTAATTCCTTCAGCAGCTGTTGGAATGAAAATTAGCATACTTCAAAATACGGCTACGGGTAATGCCGTTTATTCAGAAACTCAAAATGCTACCACAAATGAAAACGGACTTTTGAGTTTAGAAATTGGCTCAGGAAATCCTATTTCAGGTACATTTTCAAGTATTAACTGGGCGACAGGTCCTTATTTTATTAAAACAGAAATAGATCCGCTTGGTGGGACTGCTTATACAATTACAGGAACTTCTCAGTTGATGAGCGTCCCTTATGCTTTATTTGCAGCTAGTGGAAATTCTGGCCCTCAAGGAATTCCAGGTCCAGCTGGTCCACAAGGTCCAGCTGGTGAAATTGGTTTAACTGGAGCCATAGGCCCACAAGGTCTTCAAGGTTTGGTTGGTCCTCAAGGAATCCAGGGTCTAATTGGAGAAACAGGCTTGACAGGAGCTGTAGGTCCGCAGGGACTTCAAGGTCTAATTGGAGAAACAGGCTTAACGGGAGCCATAGGTCCGCAAGGAATCCAAGGTTTAGTTGGTCCTCAAGGGATTCAGGGTTTAATTGGAGAAACAGGCTTGACTGGAGCCGTAGGACCTCAAGGAATCCAAGGTTTGGTTGGCCCACAAGGTCTTCAGGGATTAGTTGGTCCACAGGGACTTCAAGGTCTAATTGGAGAAACAGGCTTAACAGGAGCCATAGGTCCGCAAGGAATCCAAGGTTTAGTTGGTCCACAGGGAATTCAGGGTCTAATTGGAGAAACAGGCTTAACAGGAGCCGTAGGACCTCAAGGAATCCAAGGTTTGGTTGGCCCACAAGGTCTTCAGGGATTAGTTGGCCCACAGGGAATTCAAGGTTTAGTTGGAGAAACAGGCTTAACAGGAGCTGTAGGACCTCAAGGTATCCAAGGTTTAGTTGGTCCAACTGGATTGGCAGGTGCTATTGGACCTCAAGGGCTTCAAGGTTTGCCAGGTTTGGGTAGTGGTTATAATTTTTTAACAAAAACGGCTGATTATACAATTACTGTATTAGATGTAACAAACAATCTTGTTATTTTAAATACTTCTGGAACTCCGCATTCTTTTACTTTGCCAAGTGCTCTTTTAGCGGGTGCTGGTAAAACAATTAATGTAGCTGGAACTACTTTTCAAACCATTAACGTCAAAACTAATGGAATTGATAAGATTACAGGAGCATTTATAACGACTGAAACAATAAATATATTTTCTACTCTAGGTTCTTATATGGCTTATACTAATCTTATAAGTGATGGAGTTAGCAAATGGTATGTAGTTAGTGCTTATTACTAAAAACAAGTACAAAATAATTTAATCATGAAAAGAACCAGTGAAATTAGTTTCACTGGTTTTTTATTGTATCATTATGAGAAAATTTGGATGCATTTTATTAAGCATCTTAATGTCGCTAAATTCTTAGCTATTTAGCGAAATATCAAGATTTTCTTTTTCATAATGAATCTATAAATTACAATTTATGGCAGAGGCATAGTAATTGTTTATATGATATCATAAAAGTAAAATACTTAGAAATATTATTTAATTCAAATAATTTCAAACGGAAATTTATTAGCATAGCAAAAACAGAAAGTTATGAATTAATAGATTAATTTTAGGATAACAAATCGTATTCATAAAATTCCGATAATCAATCATATAAATCACTGTTATTATGAACAACGACATCTACCAGATCAAAAAATTGCTCAATACCAAGAACGGCACTTTTACATATTACAGCCTTGCTGAAATGGAAAGCCAGGGATTTGATATCAGCAGTATGCCCTTTTCAATCCGCATCCTGTTAGAAAACGTCTTGCGAAATTTCGATGATTTTGCAATAACGCGTGAAAATATAGAAACGCTGCTGAACTGGAAACCGGAAGCCTCTGACAAGGATATTCCTTTCAAGCCGGCGCGTGTTCTTATGCAAGATTTTACAGGCGTTCCGGCCGTTGTAGATATTGCTTCGCTGAGGGCAGAAGTTGCCCGCAAAGGAAAAAATCCTGACGAAATCAACCCGCTTATTCCAGTTGATCTTGTGATTGACCATTCGGTTCAGGTAGATTATTTCGGTACTGAATATTCCTATGCCCGAAATATGGAAGAAGAATACATGCGCAACAAAGAACGCTACCAGTTCCTGAAATGGGCACAGCAGTCTTTTAGCAATTTCAGTGTTGTTCCGCCAGGAATGGGCATCTGCCATCAGGTCAATCTTGAATACCTCTCCAAAGGGGTGATAGAACGCAATGGCGAAGTTTTCCCAGACACCCTGGTCGGGACAGACAGCCATACTCCTATGGTCAACGGCATCGGCGTAATTGCCTGGGGCGTCGGAGGAATTGAGGCAGAAGCCGCAATCTTGGGACAGCCGATTTATTTTATCATGCCTGAAGTTATCGGCTTAAGGCTCACAGGGAAAATTCCTGTTGGTTCTACCGCAACAGACATGGTGCTGACGATCGCCGAACTGCTCCGAAAATATGGAGTCGTTGGGAAATTCGTGGAAGTATTCGGTTCGGGCCTTGACAATCTTTCCGTTCCTGATAGGGCAACGATCGGCAACATGTCCCCAGAATTTGGATGTACCGTCACCTACTTCCCGATTGATGACAAGACTTTGGAATACATTCGGCTTACTAACCGGTCTGAAGACCAGGTCAAGCTGGTTGAAGATTACTGCAAGGCAAACATGCTATGGCGTACAGGCGATGAGTCGATTGCCTATACTGATATTTTAGAATTAGATCTATCTTCAATAGAACCGACAGTTTCTGGACCAAAAAGGCCACAGGATAAAATATTGCTTAAAAATTTCCAGTCTACTTTTATCGATCTACTGAATAAGAATTTTGGCAGGAAATATATAAGACCGCAAGGACAGCTTACCCGCTGGTTTGCAGAGGGAGGAAGTGTTTTACCGATTGCTGCAGAAATGCCCATGCCTCCAGAGACCAAGATTGAAGAGAAAATAGAAGATGGCATGAAGGTCGTAGCCGTAACTGTAGGGCAGGAGCAGTTCATGCTATCTGATGGAGCAGTTGTCATTGCTGCAATTACTTCCTGTACAAATACTTCGAACCCGTATGTGATGGTGGGTGCCGGCTTGGTAGCTCGAAAAGCAACGGAAAGAGGCCTGAATGTAAAGCCTTGGGTAAAGACATCTCTAGCTCCAGGATCTAAGGTTGTCACCGATTATCTGATCAAGGCAGACCTGCTGGACGATCTTGAATCCATGAAATTTCACATCGTGGGATATGGTTGCACTTCCTGCATAGGAAACTCAGGTCCGCTCCCTGCACATATCGCCAAAGCTATTGACGACCATGAACTGGTAGTGGCTTCTGTATTGTCAGGAAACAGGAATTTTGAGGCCAGGATACATCCGCAGATTAAAATGAACTTCCTGATGTCTCCGATGCTTGTGGTGGCTTACGCTATAGCCGGCCGTGTAGATATTGATCTTCTGAATGAGCCTATCAGCTATGACCCAAACCAGCTGCCCGTGTACTTAAAGGATATTTGGCCGTCAGATGATGAGATTAATGATATTCTCCGCTCAGTGCTTTCTCCAAAGCAGTTTGCCAATAGCTATGGGACAATTTTTGAAGGCAATGAAATATGGCAGAACCTGCAAGTTCCGAACGAAAAAATATATGTCTGGGATGATGCTTCCACCTACATCAAGGAAGCTCCTTTTTTTAAAGACCTTCCAGAAAATCCGCAACCACTTAAAGATATAAAAAATGCGAGCGTATTGCTGGCGCTCGGTGACAGCATCACGACAGATCATATCTCACCAGCTGGATCCTACAATGAATTCTCGGCAGCAGGCAAATATTTATCAAGCCGTGGCGTCGAGAAAGCCGATTTTAATTCTTACGGCTCGCGACGCGGCCATGATGAAGTAATGATCAGGGGCACATTTGCCAACGTCCGCATCAAAAATAAACTTGTACAGAAAGAAGGCGGTTATACAAAATACATGGCTACCGGCGAAGAGATGAGCGTCTATGATGCCTCTGTCAGGTATAAGGAATCCAATACTCCTCTAGTTATATTGGCAGGAAAGGAGTATGGAAGCGGCTCATCCAGGGATTGGGCGGCAAAAGGTACTTTCCTGCTGGGTGTCAAGGCTGTGCTGGCAGAAAGCTACGAGAGAATTCACAGAAGCAACCTAGTAGGTATGGGGGTTTTGCCGTTGCAGTATAAAGTTGGGGAAAATGCAGAAAGTCTGGGCCTTACAGGAGAAGAGCACTTTTCTATATCTGGAATCGCAAACGACATAAGGCCGCTGAAAGAAGTAGAAATTAGTGCAGTTAAAAAAAACGGGGAGGAAACAATATTCTATGCCATTGCAAGGCTCGATTCTAAAATAGAGATTGAATACTACAGAAATGAAGGTATCCTGCAGTATGTGTTGAGGCAGTTTTTACAAAAAGTTTAGTTTAAAAAATCCATTCAAATCGAATGGATTTTTTAGTTTTCATTCTATTGTAATTTTTTTATATCAGCAATAGCATTGCCAAACTCATCAAAATCATCAATCCATCCTCAATAATTGTAACAGTACTCATCGGAAGATTAAAAACAGCACCAAGACAAGCGCATTGGATTTTCTTTTTGTTCAAAACGCTTTGCAAAACGCCGATAATGCTGACTGTCATTACAATTAATGTTACGATATTTGTCAGGTAAGGTTCAAAATTTAGGGCGAAAGCCAAACCTAAACCCAATTCTAAAAAGGCATAAATGTAACCCCAGCTTTTGAATTTTTGGGCAACCACATCATACATCGAATAACTTTCGGCAAAACCTTTTACGTCTAGCATTTTAAAGAAAGAAAACGTCAGGAAAAATCCCGCCATAAAGATTCGCATTCCGGTCATGTAATTGAAAAAACCTTCTGAAAATCCTGCGATTAAAGAGATTCCTGAAATGTAAGAGAAAATTAAAACGATTGGTTTATAGGTCTGAAACCAAGTTCTTTTTTCAGCTTCCGCAGTTTCAAAAACATTGTGATTCATCGTCACATTTTTTTCTGAAAGTTGATATTTTGGATAGTCTTTTAAAGCCGATTGCAATTCAGATGTTGGAATATGTTTTTCCATTTCAATGGAAGCTTCGCCTTGTTCCAAATCAATATCCACGTTTTTTACATCCGGATTTTTCTTTAGTAAAAAAGAGACTTTTGAAATGCATCCGTCGCAAGTCATTCCAGATATTTTATAGGTATGTTTCATAATTTTAAGTGTTGATTTTGTATAATACAAAGGTCGCTCACTTCCGCGAAAGCGCTATTATGAAATTTCTGAAAAGAATATCAATTTTTACAGTTCGTCGATATTTCTGCGTTTGGTTTCTTTCAAAGATTTATAAAAAGTAGGAGTGAGGCCGGTGTTTTTCTTGAACTGGCTCGATAAATAAGCCATGCTGCTGTAACCCAATTGGTTTGCAATTTCTGAAAGCGATAATTCGTCATAAACCAAAAGTTCTTTGACTTTTTCAATTCTTTGTGAGATGAAATATTTTTCAATCGTGGTTCCCTCAACTTCAGAGAAAAGATTACTCAAATAATTGTATTCATAATGCAATTTATCTGAAAGAATAGTGGAAAGATTTGTATTTTCAATTTCTTCGGAATGATGAACCAAACGTATTATTTCGGTTTTAATTTGTTCAATCAATCGACTTTTTTTGTCATCAATTAATTAAAAACCAATATGTTTTAAAGAATTTTTTAGTTCAGATAATTGTTGTTGCGTAATTTCTTCAGAAGTTTCCACTTCGCCTAATTCTACAGCAATAGGATGAACTCCGATTTTTTCGAATTCATTTTGAACCGCGGTTTTGCATCGGTTGCAAACCATATTTTTGATGTAGAAATGCATTATTTGTTTTCTAAATTATAAATGAATCGTTTATTGATATTCGTAAAATTGAACTCAATTTCGTCTTCCTGAATCACTTTTGCTTCCCAAAAAACGGAAAGAATATTTTTCTTAATTGTAGTAATTTCTAATGTCTCCGTATTTATTTGAATAATATTGGCGTCCGCATTCTTCTCACTATTCCATTTTTGAAGAAAGATGAAATTTTTATAAGTAAAACTCCATTCGCCGTAAATTCCAGTTTCTAAAAATTCAATTTTTGGAGTGGATTTCAAGCCAAATAATTCTGGACCAAATCGTATTTCGCCAATCCATTTATGAAAAACTTGCACGTTATTTTTTTCTGCCAACAAGGTATATTTTTCAGAATTTGATTCCATAATTGAAGCTTTTTAAAGAATCACAAAGCTAAATTAAAATAGTTACCAATAAAAAACGCTCCCAAAATGAGAGCGTAAAATTTTAACCAATAAATTTTATTTGTCAATAGAACCAAGAACTCGCTTCATAAAATTATTCAACGCTTCCTTTTTATCAGTTCCGTCTTTAATCATTTTATTCACTTCAAGTGCGCCATACATATTGGAAATCAACTCTCCAATAACATCAAGCTCTTCATCTTTTAACGATGGAACTTCAGTCAAAGCTTCCAAAACCTCGATGGTTTCAATGATATAATCTTGGTCGTTCTCTTCAATAAATTGAGTAAGATGTTTTATAACGGGTAATTTCATTTTTTAGATTTTTAGATTTCCGATTATTCGATGGTTCGAAAATCCAACAATCGAATAATCGAACAATCTTAATTTAAGCTATTCCATTTACCAATTCTGATAAAACTTCTGCTTTGTTTGTTTGCGTTTGGTTCACTAATTTTCCGTGTACGAAAGTCGCGAAAGTTGGCAAATTTGAAACATTGGCCAATTTTCTTGATTCAGGAGAATTTTCTGCGTCAACCAAAACAAAGGTTACGTTTTCTGTTTCTGAAGCCAATTTTTTGAATTTCGGCTTCATAATACGGCAGTTTCCACACCAAGATGCAGAATATTGAACCACAACTTTTTCATTGGAATTCACCAAATCTTGTAGCGTATCTTCGTTTAAATCGATCAACATATTTTTTGAGTTTCAAAGTAGCAAAGTTTCAGAGTCGCAAAGTAAAAACTTTGACGCTTTGTATCTCTGAAACTTTGTAACTTAAATTAATATTAGTTATTCAAGTAAGAAGCAACACCTTCTCTTGTAGCTTCCATCGCTTCTTTTCCTTCTTCCCAGTTTGCTGGACAAACTTCGCCTTTTGTTTGAACGTGCGTGTAAGCGTCAACTAATCTCAAGTATTCTGCTACGTTTCTACCTAATGGCATGTCGTTTACACTTTCGTGGAAGATTTTTCCAGTTTCGTCAATCAAGTAAGTTGCTCTGAAAGTTACGTTTGAACCTTCGATAATTACTGAATCTGTTTCTTCGCTATATTCTGTAGAATCGATGTCTAAAATTCCAAGAATGTTAGAAAGATTGCGATTTGTATCTGCCAAGATTGGATACGTTACACCTTCAATTCCACCGTTGTTTTTTGGTGTGTTCAACCAAGCAAAGTGAACTTCGTTAGTGTCGCAAGAAGCTCCAATTACGATTGTATTTCTTTTTTCAAATTCTGGCAAAGCTGCTTGAAAAGCGTGTAATTCTGTTGGGCAAACAAAAGTAAAATCTTTTGGGTACCAAAACAAAAGCACTTTTTTGTTGTTGTTTACTGCTTCTTCAAAAATGTTGATTTTCAAGTTATCTCCCATTTCAGAGATTGCGTCAACTGCGATGCTTGGGAATTTTTTTCCTACTAATGACATAAGTATATGGTTTAAAGTTATTTTTTCTGATGCAAAATTACTACATAGAACCTGTTTTTAAACATAAGAATTAATTATAAATATTTATTTTGTGATAGTTTAAAACTATTGAAATTGATTATCTGATAATTACATAATTTTGTAGAATTAATATTATTGATTTCTTACTTTTATCAATTTTCTTTTTCATAAATCATATAATTAAGTTTGGTTTTATATATTTGTTTTTAGTTAAAAACTATACACAAAAAACGATTCTTCACACGGTTAATCAAATACGTACGTCAACTTATGAGTTTTTCAAATTTATTCAGAAAAAAAACAGTTCAAGATATTTTAAGACAAGTTGAAAAAAATGAAGCTGACGGACATAATTCTTTAGGTAAACATTTAACTGCGAGAGATTTAACGGCTTTTGGGATTGCGGCTATCGTTGGTGCCGGAATTTTCAGCACAATAGGAAAAGCAAGCTCTGACGGAGGTCCTGCCGTAATTTTCTTATTCTTATTCACCGCTTTGGCTTGTAGTTTTGCCGCTTTCGCTTACGCGGAATTTGCTTCGATGGTTCCGGTTTCAGGAAGCGCTTACACTTATTCTTATGTAGCTTTTGGAGAATTAATCGCTTGGATTATTGGCTGGGCGTTGATTATGGAATATGCGATCGGAAACATTACCGTCGCCATTTCTTGGAGTGACTACTTCACAGGATTGCTCGAAAGCGGTGGGCTCCATCTTCCGCAGTGGATTCAGATGGATTATTTGACCGCTTCAAACGGATTTGCAGACGCGACAGCTTTAATGCAAGGCGGAAAATCTTTTGAAAATTTAGATGCAAGTTTGCAAGATGCGTACACCGCTTGGACGACTTCGCCTGTTTTAGGTTCGTTTCATTTTGTGGCAGATTTACCTGCTTTATTTATTATTGTGTTGATTACAGCGCTGGTTTACAGAGGAATGAAAGAATCTCGAAACGCCAGTAACTTAATGGTTGTTGTCAAATTGTGTATCATATTATTGGTTATCGCTGTTGGAGTTTTCTATGTAGATACTGACAATTGGGATCCATTTGCGCCAAATGGAGTAGGAGGAGTTTTAAAAGGAGTTTCAGCCGTTTTCTTTGCGTACATCGGATTTGATGCCATTTCCACAACAGCCGAAGAATGCAAGAATCCACAGAAAGATTTACCAAAAGGAATGATGTGGGCGATTATAATCTGTACGATTTTATACATCGCAATTGCCTTGGTTTTAACCGGAATGGTGAATTATAAATTATTAAATGTCGGAGATCCATTGGCTTTTGTTTTCGATAAATTAGATCTAAAATGGATGTCGGGAATTATTGCTGTAAGTGCCGTGGTTGCTATGGCGAGCGTACTTTTGGTTTTTCAAATGGGACAGCCAAGAATCTGGATGAGCATGAGCCGTGACGGATTGCTTCCGAAGAAATTTTCTACGGTTCATCCAAGATTTAAAACACCTTCTTTTGCCACGATTGTAACCGGATTTGTAGTTGCTATTCCAGCTTTATTTCTGAATTTGACAATGGTTACAGATTTGTGCAGTATCGGAACTTTGTTCGCATTTGTATTAGTTTGCGCCGGAGTTTTAGTATTGCAAAACAAGCCGAATATTCCGCGTGGAAAATTCAAAACTCCTTACATAAATTCAAAATTTATTGTTCCAATTCTATTGCTTGCCGGAATTTTTTATTCCTTCAAATTCAATGAAAAAGCAACAATGGATTTCTTGAATAACGTACCTCAAGTCAATGAACCAGCTTCGATTGTAACTTCGTTAAACAAACAACAAACTGCAGAAGTCTATCAATTTTTAATTGAAAATGACAAGGAAAATGTTTTTACTGACAAGACGAATGATTTAGAACAAATTTTAAGCGAATATCACAACAATGAAGATCAATATATAAAAGTCGTAGAATCACTTCCAATCGATAATTCATTGAAATACGAAACTGGTTTCGCTTTGTTTAAGCATAAAATCCCGATGTATATTTTCTTGATAGTTTTGCTTGGTTTGACAGTTTGGTCTTGGAGGCAAAATTTATCGTTGATTCCATTATTGGGATTGGTTTGCTGTCTTTATATGATGGCTGAATTAAGCGTTTGGAACTGGATTTATTTCTTCATTTGGTTGTTAATTGGTTTAGGAATTTACTTTGGCTATAGCCGAAAAAACAGCAAATTGAACTTGATTCAGGAGTAAAACTTAGGTTATAAAAATAAAGAAATCCGTTTAAGAATTAAAACTTAAACGGATTTCTTTATTTAAATAAGACCTGCAAGGTTTGAAAAACCTTGCAGGAAATGATCATTTTACTTCAAATGAACATCAAAATAATCAGCAATTTTTTGGTTCAAATGAACTCTATCTTTTCCGCTAACGTTGTGTTCGTGAGTTGGATATAAGAAATAATCCACTTGTTTTCCAGCTTTAATGCAAGCTTGAATAAATTCCATGCTGTTTTGTTGTACAACTACAGGATCTTGAGCTCCGTGAATCATTAAAAGTCTTCCTTTTAATTTATCTGCTTTCTTAGTTAAATTGTTATTGTCATATCCAGCCTGATTTTCTTGTGGCGTATCCATATATCTTTCGCCGTACATCACTTCATAATAACTCCAGTCAATTACTGGTCCGCCGGCAACTCCGACTTTAAAAACATCACTGTGATTTACCATCAAAGAAGTTGTCATGAAACCTCCAAAACTCCAACCATAAACTCCGATTTTATTTTGATCCACAAAAGATTTTGATTTCAAGAATTCAATACCTTTCATTTGATCCGCCATTTCGTTTACACCTAAATTTCTGTGAATTACATGCTCAAAATCTCGTCCGCGGGCATCACTTCCTCTGTTATCAACTGTCAAAACTACATATTCGTTTTGTGCCATATAATAATCGAACAAAGTTGCTCCGCCAAGAAATTTATTGGTAACCAATTGTGCATGCGGACCTCCATAAACATACACCATTACTGGATATTTCTTGTTTGCGTCAAAGTTTTCGGGATAAATCAATCTTCCGTTTAAAGGCGTTTTTCCGTCTGCAGAAGTAATCGTAATCAATTCCATTTTTGGCAAATTTGTTTTTCCAATATATGGATTTGTAGCTTTAACCAAATTTGTTGATTTATTCGATTTCAAGTTTACAATATTGATATCATTTGGAGTTGTAACGCTTGAAAATTGATCAAACAGAAGTGTTCCGTCACTGCTGATACTTCCTGAATGTGTTCCAGAAGTGGAGGTCAATTGCGTTGTTTTTCCTGATTTTATTTCTACTTTAAAGAATTGTCTGTCCAAACCATTGTTTGTTGTTCCGATGTAAAAAAGGTTTTTTCCGTCTTTGTCAAAATCCAACATTGAAGTTACGACAACGTCTTTGAAACCTAATTTTTTAACCAATTTTCCGTCAGTATTATAAAGGTAAAATTGTTCAAAACCATCTTTTTCACTTCTGTATAAAAACTCCGTAGCAGAATTTGGCAAGAAAGTCAAATCATGCAAAGGTTCAACGTAAGTCGAAGCTTTTTCTTCAAACAAAGTTTTAATCAAAACTCCTGTTGACGCATCATATTTGTTCAGTTTTAAGTGATCTTGACCTCGATTCAATACTCCGATATAAACAAATTTTCCGCTTGGATCCCAAGTTATAGACGTCAAATATTGCTCTTTTGGCTCGCCAGTTTGCAAAGTCAATGATTTTTTAGAATTGATGTCATAAATCACCAAAGTCACTTCTTCGCTTTTTTCGCCAGCCATCGGATATTTGATGTCTTTTGATTTCGCAATTCTCGCTCCAAAATCAATCAACGGATAACCCGAAACCATAGATTCGTCTTTTCTGTAAAATGCCAATTTATCACTTTTCGGACTCCACCACATTCCTCTGTCAATCCCAAATTCTTGGCGGTGCGTGTAATCGCTTCCGTTTACAATCCCTTTATTTTCATCAGAAGTTACTGAAACCGTTCCAGAAGCTGTCGTGATTTTGATATTGTTATCATCTAACCAAGCTGTATTTTTTCCATCCGAAGAAATGATTTGGTTTCTGCCTTCCGAAGAAAATGCAAAGCCGTTTTTCACCGATTTTTGAGCAACATCAAATTGAATTAAATATTTCGAATTTTTTCCGTCCACTTCAAATTCCAATGTGTTTTTGTCAATCCAAGAATAGGAATACGGAAACATTCTCAATTGAAATTCATCCGAAGAAAATTTGCTTTTTAAGGCATTTTGCAATTCGTCTTTGGTTAAAAGCGTAGTTTCAGCCCAATTTCCTTCTTCGCTTTTTGCAAGTAATTTAGAATAAGAATTGTCAAGATAAGTAACTGTTTTGGTGTGTTTTCGCCATTGCGGAGAAACAATATTT
>Ga0247731_1000028_pt1 | contig 95320 bp, 69 predicted proteins | sample UWRJL088202R2_FD_180938 | JGI IMG/M metagenome (GOLD analysis project Ga0247731, IMG submission 180938) | Plant litter microbial communities from Arlington Agricultural Research Station in Wisconsin, United States - UWRJ-L088-202R-2 | ecosystem: Environmental > Terrestrial > Plant litter >...
GCCCCTGCAGTTTCATATAGTATTCCCTCGCCACCGCCTACGATGGCATCGAAGAAATTAAACGCTTCACGGTTCTGCACGATATGATAATCTTTTCCGACGACATCGAATGGCTGATTGGTGTCGGTGCGGTATGTGCCGAAGCGGTTCGGTATTATTATATCCTGTCCCTCGATAATTTCTCCATCGTTACCAATTGATAATCCTGCGCCCTTGATAAAGGCAGGCTTTTTGGCTACCTCATAGTCCAAACCTGCGTGCTTTATAGCTTCTTCGCTTGTCGGGTATTGATCCACAATCTGCCCTAGTCCGTGCCACGCTTTTTCCTTTACGCTAAAAAATGAATAACGTCCTGTTTCGCTGTTAAAATTGATATTATGTGCCATGATAAAATGATTTAAAAATTTGCTAATTGTTTAGATGCTCGCTGTCAAAAAGGGAGGTCTTCCTTTTCATTCTCGTTACTTTTTCCTTTAGAAGCCTGTACCGCTTCGGCTTTTTTACCTCCCCGGTGCAGTTTGATTTGCGAGGTGTTGAAGTTCAGTCCTGCGTGCGGTTGTCCGTCACTGCCTGTCCACGCCCTTGTGCTTACCCTGCCTGTCAGTTCTACCACCGTACCTTTTGTGAGCAACTGCGCTACCTTTGGACTAAGCCAATAGGCGCAGTCGAAATACGTTGTCTGCCCTATGCGTTCGCCTGCTTTGTTTTTGTAGCTGTCGTTGATGGCTAACGAAAAGTTTACTACTGTCTTGCTGTCCGACACGTTGCGTACCTGCGCATCCGCTGTCACTCTTCCTGTGATGTTCATAATTCCTGTGATTTTTAGTGATTAATTTTTTTTTTAAATTTTATTCGGCAATGAGAGGAGGTGCTGTTTTCGTTTCATCAAATCCATTTCTACTATTTTACTTTTCATTGCTGACATTTTTTTTATTCGTCTAAAGAGCCGGAGTATGCTATGTTTCGTTTCGGGAGCATAAAAAGGTTAATGTCTAGCCATAGCAAGGTTTTGCTGAAAAATACAACCCGCATGGGTGGAGGTTTTTTAGCAAACCTGAAAGACCTGGCCTTGCTATTGCGTTAAGGACACGGAAATACCTTTGCTGCTGAAATGAGACAAAAGCATGCTGGTTCTTGGATAAACCTAAAATGGAAGAACGAGATGTATTGTCAAAGACGGAATCCATGTATCCGAGATTGCGCATTCAATTTCGTTCTATCCTTATATTTTTCAGGCTCTTTTCAAGTTTCAGAAAGAAGGAGAAAAGTTCGGCCTGCCATATTTTGAGCAACTCTCTTTTTTTTGCGTCAAGGCGCTCGTAAATTTTTTGCCTCGCTTAACCATTAATTCGATCCAGATTAAGTACAGCCGCAACGACGGCTACCGGAGGCAGAAACGGTCACGTAAAATCAGATAACGGGGCACTTGATCTGCAAGTAAGAATGCCTAAAGGATTGGGAGGCGCCAACGATGATTTTAAAAACCGAGCAGCTTTTTGCAGCAGGATATGCAGCCTGCTTTGAGAGTGCGCTGAATCTTATCATCAAGCAGACCAAAGTAAAAACGTCTGAAACTTCCGTTACAGCAAAAGTAAGCATCGGTCAATCAGAAAACGGCGGTTTCGGACTTTCTGTAGAATTGGATTTAATATTCCCGATACGCCCATTGAAGAAGCGCAGCAACTGGTAGAAAAAGCACACCAGGTATGCCCCTATTCTATGCAACAAGGAATAATGTTGAAGTAAATTTGAATATAACTAATAATTAACTCATCTGGTAAACGGTATATGCATCTGGCATCATACAGTTTACTTTTTCAAATAAGCTTAAAAAATAGCACCATCAGACTAAGACACCTACAAGAAGCGTAATCTTGCGGCATTTATAAACCCTAAAGCTATTTCAAGTAAGTAGTACGAGATAAAGCCGCTATTATGATGCCAACTCAAATTGTGGCCAATAGCCTAAACATTATGTTGAATAACTTGCTATTGTTAAATGCATTAAGGATTTTCTGTAGATAATAGGTTAAGAAACCAAGAGCTAAATGGAAGTCGAATACCTAATGTTTAATTATAAAAGAAAACGGGAAACAATCGTGACAATCATTCGCCGTGCTAAATCAAACGCTATTTTGAGAGGCTATTAAAAGAGGATTTGTTACGAGTACCATTTAATTTTTTTCTCACTTTCTTTCCGCTGCTTCGGTCTTCCTTATTCGCATGATCTGAAAAGTACACTATTAATGATAGTAAGGAAACCGTATAAATAAAGTCCAATAAACATTAAAATAGTTGACCAAGTCAACTATTTTAATTACTTTAGCATTCTGAAAATTTTATCAATCCCAAAGAAATGGAGAAATCGATTATAAGCAACATGCGTGCGTTCAACCGTTATTATACTAATCTGATAGGCTTGCTGGACCAAGGATATCTTGATACACAGTATACACTAACAGAAGCGAGGATTCTTTTTGAGATATCCCCAGCCGGTAAAATACAGGCATCTGAGATCATAGATGCTTTACTCATTGACAAGAGTTATTTGAGCCGGGTTTTAAAAAAGTTTGAAAATAACAATCTGATCACCAGATCAAAATCAGGAAAAGACTCCAGGGCGACCCAAATATCTTTGACAAAAGAAGGACTGACCGCCCTGACCGCCCTCAATACTTTAGCAGACAGACAGATCAAAGAGCTGCTAAAGGACTTATCTTTAAGCGACATACAGGAAGTTGCCCTGCATATGAATTCAATAATCAATATTCTTGATAAAAATACTTTAAACCGAAAAATATACCAATTATCAACCAGAAAATTATTTCAATAGTTTGTTATGATACGACCAGCTACATTCCATGACATCCCTCAACTAAAGAAACTTTTAGATCTTTCAGTGCGGGGATTAAGTAAAGAACACTATACCCCAAACCAAATTGAGAGTGCCCTCAAGTATATCTTCGGGATCGACACACAGCTTATAACTGATGGCACCTATTATGTGGTGGAACTGGATCAGGTGATCGCCGGTTGCGTGGGATGGAGCATGAGGAATACATTATACGGAGATGATCAGCATAAAGGATTGGAAGATCCGCTACTTGATCCAGAAAACGATGCGGCAAGAATAAGGGCTTTTTTTGTCCACCCCGACTACGCAAGAAAAGGCATCGGCAGGCAGATTATGGAACTTTGCGAGAGAGAAGCTAAAAAAAATGGTTTTTCAAGCATGGAGCTCGGCGCTACCCTGCCTGATATCCCGCTTTATATAGCGATGGGATTTTCGGAAACCTATAGCCTTGCAGAACCTTTGCCTGACGGCGAAAAATTAGAATTGGCTATAATGAGGAAAGTCCTCTAGAATTCTACTTAATTTCTTATCTCCCGTAGATCGTAGCATAATAATTAAAGTGAAAATAGGCAAATTGGACAATCCAACTTGATATGCTTTACGAAATGATTATACAATGCCAAGTTAATTTATTCTCATTTTTCATACTGAACATTTTACAGTCTGTTTATCATGTGAAAGCGCAAATTAAGAATTGAAAATAACTTTCTGTCTTAATTTACGCTTCTATTTTAAATAATTTTAAAGTGTTTATGGCTTAAGCTCAGTAAACTTTGTGTCAAGTGCAAAAGCCTTCTTCACTTTCTCTACCGTAAGCTCTTTTGCCACGCTAAATTCAGCTGTTTTTTTAATATTTAATGATGAAGCACCAATCAATATTTTATAATTTCCAGCTTCAGCAATCCATGCACTTCTGCTTTCCAAGAACGAAGCCAAGTCTTTTGGAGACAAGGTCAATGCCAATGTTTCGCTTTCGCCTGGCTTTAATTCTTTGGTTTTACCAAAGGCTTTCAGTTCTTCTTTTGGCTTGTCAATATTTTTTGACGGAGCGCTCAAGTACAACTGAACAACTTCTTTTCCGGCTACTTTTCCAGTATTTTTCACAGTAACTGAAACCATCAATTTATCAGTAAAAGTCTTAGAACTTACTTTTAGATCTGAATAATCAAACGTAGTGTAAGAACTTCCATATCCAAATTCATAAGATGGTTTTACTTTGAACGTATTAAAATAACGGTAACCAACATAAACGCCTTCTTCATAAGTCACATCTTTCGGATTGTCAACAGGAAATCCGGGGAAGTTTTTAGCCGATGGCGTATCTGAATATTTCGCTGGGAAGGTCATCGTCAATTTTCCAGAAGGATTGATTTTACCAGAAACCACATCCGCAACAGAATGACCACCTTCTTGACCTGGTTGCCAAGCTAAAAGAACAGCATCCACTTTGTCCTTCCACGAAGCCGTTTCGATTACACCGCCAATATTCAAAATCACCACCACTTTTTTCCCTTTAGCATGAAAAGCCTTAGTGATTTTATCAAGCATTTGGATTTCTTCTGCAGCCAAATTAAAGTCATTGTCCACTACCCTATCGCCACCTTCACCAGAATTTCTTCCTAAAGTCACAAACGCAATTTCAGAAGTTTCCGCTTTCTTTTGGATCAAGGCATCGTCCATTTTAAGTTCTGGAAGTCTTTCTGGCAAAGCCAAAATACCTCTCTTCTTTCTGTTTTCTTTTTCAATCGCTGTTTCTTTTTCGGCATAAGGCTTGTACAAATCAACCAATTCTTTGTCTAATTTATAACCTGCAGCATTTAATCCTTCTAACAAAGAAACCGTGTGTTTGTTGTTCACGCTTCCGCTTCCTGTACCGCCTGTAATCCAAGCATACGAAGTAACTCCGAATAAAGAAACCTCTTTTTGCTTGTTGGCGAAAGGCAACGCATTCTTCTCATTTTTAAGCAAAACCATTCCTTCTGTCGCAGCATTTCTTGTCACCGCAGCATTTTCGGTCAAGTTTGGCTTGTTGCTATATTTGTATTGCTTGAAAGTTGGTGTTTGAAAGACATATTCCAAGATTCTTCTCACATTAATATTCGCAACTTCTTGAGATAATTTTCCAGAGTTCAATGCTTCCAACAAAACCTTTTTCTGTGCAGGAATTCCCGGCATCAATAAGTCATTTCCGGCATTCATCTGTTTTACAACATCTGATATTCCACCGTCTCTGATAGATTCAAAACCTGGGAAACCGCCAAACCAATCAGTCATCACAATTCCTTTGAAACCCCATTCTTCTCTCAAAACTTGTGTCAGCAAATCTTTACTGTCAGAAGTATAAGTTCCGTTCAGTTTATTGTAAGAAGACATAACCGTCCACGGATTTGATTCTTTAACCGTAATTTCAAAACCTTTCAAATACAATTCACGCATTGCTCTCTCAGAAACGTGCGCATTTATAGTCAATCGGTTGCTTTCTTCATTGTTCGCGGCAAAGTGCTTTATGGAAGTTCCCACGCCTTGCGACTGGATTCCGTTAACAATTGCCGCAGCAGTCTTTCCAGCAATTAATGGATCTTCAGAATAATATTCGAAGTTTCTTCCGTTCAAAGGATTTCTGTGGATATTCAAAGCTGGCGCAAGCAGAACATCAACTCCGTATTCTTTTACTTCGTTACCCATTGCTTTTCCCACTTCTTCCAAAAGTGTTTTATTCCAAGTCGAAGCTAAAGCAGTTCCTACCGGAAAAGCCGTTGCATAGTAAGTCTGCGTGTCATTTTCTCTCGTCGGAGCAATTCTCAAGCCCGCAGGACCATCAGCAACAACCGTCGCTGGAATCCCAAATCTTTCGAAAGAAGCTGTTCCTCCTGCCGCACCAGGAACCAATCCTTGCTTTGAATCCCCAACAGGGCCTGTCAGCACTTCAATACCAGGCATTCCAGTTCCGATCAACAAATCTACCTTTTCAGCATTTGTCATTTCCTTGATGATTGCATCAATTCTTTTATCGGTAGAAAGACGCGTGTCTTCCCAGATGTCTAGTTTTCCATTCTTGTTATAATCGGTGAACGTAAATCCGTTGATCGTGATCACTGGCTCGTTTTCGTCAATTGGGAAATTGTTGAAAGACAGATTGGACAATACCAATGCCGTCAGAAGCGATAATCGGGCTGTTTTTTTAAGCGTATGTTTCATAGTAGTAATTTGATAATTAGATAATTTGGAAATTGGATAATGGCGGAGGCGCTGATTAGCCAATTAGCTCAGCATAGTGCCTTTATGCCTTAGAATCTCAGCATCTTATAATAATCCCTGAAAAACCAACCATTCTTCAAAGCGGTTCAACCAAGAATCCACAGGAAGATTTTGTTTTCCAGTTCCAAATCCGTGACCGCCTTTAGCGTACATGTGCAGTTCCACAGATTGCCCGGCCTCAAGCCATTTGTTATAAAGTTGGATGCTCCTTGGCGCCAACTTTAATTGGTCGTCGCTTGCCGCACAAACAAACATTGGGATTTTCTTTTCTGGCGTAGCAGATTTCAAAAGGTCTTCTCTCGGTCCTCCGTAAATATTCGCAACAAAATCTGGCAATTGGTCAGCAGTGTTATCTAAAACGGTTTCCATCGCAACAGTACTTCCTGCAGAAAAACCAATAATACCTACATTCTTTACGTCGATGCCATATTTGGAAGCGTTGTCTCTAACATATTTCAACGCATTCTTTCCGTCTTGCGCTGCCAATTTGATAGTTGCCAAAGAATTCTTTTCAAAAGCGGCACGATCTTTTAATTTGTCCATCATTTCTCTCGCTGGATCATTTGTTTCGGTTTTGTTCAATCTGTATTTTAATACGAAAGCTGTAATTCCTTTTTTGCTTAAGGCTTCTGCCAATTCGATTCCTTCTCTGTTAATCGAAAGACTTTGAAATCCTCCTCCCGGAGCAATTACGATAGCCGTTCCAGTATTCTTCACGCCTTTTGCTGGTTTGTAAACCAATAATGACGGATCAGTAACATTGTAAACTACTTCGGTCTTGAACAAATCAGAATACATCTGGGCTTCTTTTTGTGTCCAGTTTTCAGAACCAGGCGCTTTGCCTTGATATAGTCTTACAGATTCTTGTGCATTTGCGAATATTCCTGAGATTAGGAAAAGACTAAAGATTATTTTTTTCATACGTGGTTATTTTTTTGATTTGAATTGTAATTTATTGAAAAAGTCTTCAAACATCAATCGAGTATCTAGATGGTGATAAACTCGGATGTCTCTTCCTTTTATATTCATTTCGTAAAGGCCCTGAGCATTGATCAGTGGCGATTGTTTTAGAGCATAAAAACTAGAACTCGGATCAGCCTCAAATGAAGACTGCAAAGCTGTGAGCAAAACCAGCGGACTGTCGCCCATAATATAAGTTTCGCCAATATGAAGGTTAAATAGCTGTACGCGTTTCATCAGACTTTCGATTTTCTCTGTAAGATATTCACCCGTTTTTCCTTGAGTTTTTACTTTCAAAAGCAATTCAGAATAAGCCAGCAAAGTTTCCCTGTACGCATTTCTCGGCACTTGCCATATCGGAATTTTAGAGTCATTAAAAACCACCTGCCCTGCTGCAATATCGATTCCCAAGTTATATTCCAAAGAAGTATATCCTGGCGGAGGCGTTGCCAAATCACTATATTCCGGACCGCCGATCCAGACCAGAATAATTCGGTCGGCAATTTTTGGTTCTATCAGATAAGCGCTTGCCACTTCTGTCAATCCTGCACCACATAAAATATATAGTGGTGTTTTTACATCTTCGCGCATCGCTTCCTTCACAATTGCCTTCGCTCCTTCTGAAACATTTGGCGTTTTGCTGTCTTTCAACTGCAGATTTGAACCTTCAAAAACAGGAAATTTGTCCTGCAGTTTCATTATGCTTAACAGTTCTTTCGCTTTTTTGACTGCATTAGTTGCCGTTTCATTCGAAGCATCGAACGGATCTCCAGGTTTCAAGTGCGAACCGATTATCCCACGGATTTCCGCAGATGGCGACAAAACTTGGTGCGCCAGCTGAAACAACCCATCTGGGTCACCGCCGAAATCATTGTCGACGATGACGCGCATTCTGGGCATCACAAAATCTTTTGCAAATGAAGCTTCGAATTTGGGTTTGGATTGCCCAAATGAAACTGCCGTCGTAATTATTCCTGTGGCAAGAAATAGTATTTGTTTTTTAAAAGTCATGCTTTTATTTTTTGGTATATAAAAAATGGGACGGCGATTTAAAACCGCCCATCCCATGAAGTACTAACTTTATTTTTTATAAGTTGCTGTTCTAGTATCTTTAATCACGCCTTTCCAGTTCAATCCGAAAGCAAAATCATATACATTTCCTTCAGCATCTTTGTGCGGTTCCATATCAAACGGAACGTCTTCAAATTGTTTTTCAACTGTCGCCATGTTCGCTGGCATTTGCAGTGGCAACAGTCCTTGCGGTTCGTTTTTGCCAGAAATAATATCCAAGACTGCTTGCGTAGAAACTCCAAAATTCAATACGATTCCCTCTACTTGTTTTTCAAATTCATTGAAAACCATAGCTTTTGTAGCCGTTACAGAAACAATAACCGGCTTGCCTTTCATCATGTCTTTGGTATCCAAAATAGTTCTCAAATCCATCGTATTGGAAGCGGTAACTGTTTTTCCTTTGTAAGTTCTGTCCGTAATTGTAGGATCGATAACCTGGTCTCCTGCCGCAATACTTTTGGTTCTGGCCTCTGTTGCCGTATACGCTCCATATTGCAAAGAAATTGGCACATAACCATTGCTTCCGCTTACTCGATCATTAAGGTCATAACCGCCTTCAGAACTTTGCGGACTTGTCACAAATACGATGGCAAAATCTGCTTTATTCGGATCTTCAGTTATGTTGTAATATTTCTTTACTAATTCTAAATTTACAGGAGATTCTAATTTCGGCTGTGTCGCATTTCCCCACCAGTCTTTAGTCACCGGCGTATAAATCTTCGGAATAAAAACCATTTTCTTTTCTTTCACAGGCAATACTGAAGATTTGTTTTTCAACAGAACAACAGATTTCAACTGCGCATCATAACCCGCTTTCATAAACTCTGGATTACCGACTATTGCTTTTGTTTCCGCAATATTCAAATATGGATTTTCAAAAAGTCCTACTCTGAAAATGTTCTTCAACAGTCGCACAGCCGATCTTTCAAAACGTGCTCTCATGAAACTTTCGCCGAATTCTTTCACACCTATTTGGTACGCTTCCAAAACTGGTTTCTTGTCGTTGTTTCCTCCAAATTGATCCACACCTGCAACAATTGCTTTGTAATGTCTTTCTGTAATTGAAAGATTTTCAACGCCCCACGGTTTTCCTGCAAAGACGTTTGGCGTTTTTCCTTCATCACCAGTAACCAGCCAATCTGTGCAAACTACTCCGTCATAACCATACTTGTCGCGAAGCAAATCGGTTATGATATATTTGCTGTAACCGTTGGCTACGTTTTCATTGTATTTTTTATCTTGGTCAAAAGTGATCGTGTAATAAGGCATTACTGCAGAAGCTTTTCCCGTTTTACCTTTTAATTTGAAAGCACCGTTCACAAAAGGATCAATATGTTCCAATAAATTATTCCCAGGATAAACTGCAAACTTTCCATAAGCCCAGTGACCATCACGGCCTCCTTCTTCAGCACCACCGCTTGGCCAGTGTTTCACCATGGCATTCACGCTGGTAAATCCCCACCCGTCTTTGATCTCCTCTTTTCCATAAGAAGTCTGAAAACCGTCAATATAAGCTCTTCCCATATCTCTTGCCAAGGCAGGGCTTTCGCCAAAAGTCATGGCAATTCTATACCAGCGAGGCTCGCTTCCCAAGTCGATTTGCGGTGACAAAGCCGTTGCAATCCCCAAAGCTCTGTATTCTTTAGCGGCAATCTGCCCGAACTGTTCTACTATTTTCGGATCAAAAGTTGAAGCCATTCCCAATCCGTCAGGCCACATCGAAATCGAACCTCCAGCTCCTGCATTAAATTCTCCTGTAATTACAGCCGTGTGACGCGGATCGGTACTTGTATTGCTCGGAATTCCGAAACCGATTCCCTCCACAAAAGCCTGCATATTATTGTTCCAAGTTGCCGATGCTTCTGGACTGTCGACTTTTGTAATCAACACGTGGCGCAGGTTGTCTTCCTGTAAAAAAGTTTTTTGCTGATCAGTCAGATCTGACGATTTCGCATTGGCTTGGCTGAAAACTTTTCCGTTGTAAGTTCCAGCTCTATAACCGGTTTCATCAGCCGGAAGCGATTGGTGTCGGCTATAAAGCATCAATCCAGCAATTTCTTCGACTGATAATTTTGAAGCCAGATCTTTTGCTCTTTCTTCCGCCGAAAGGCGCCAGTCTTCATATTTGTCTAGCTTTCCGTTTTTGTTTAAATCTTTGAATTTCTTTCCGTTTACGGTCAGAATTTTTACGCCTGAAACAGGAGAATAGCCAAGAGTCGCGCCTTTGTTATTTTTAACTACCGTAAAGTTTTCTGCTTGCTGTGCTTGTAAAGTCACGCTCAAGAAAAAAGCTAAACTGGCAGTAATTATGGATTTTTTCATGCTTTGTAAAATTAGAATCTGAAGTTAAGAGACGCCTCTAAAGTGAAAGGCCTGATATAAGAACCTACTAGCAATCTGTCGTAGTAAGGCGAAGCGTCAGTAATTAATTCAGCTCCGTTGATTGTTCCTTTTGCGCCAGTTTGGTTCAAGAAGTTTACCGCAGTTACTCCGATATCAAAGTGGTTGTTGATTTTGTAGTTTACACCACCGAAAGTTTCCCAACGGGCATCGAAGAATAAAGCATTCGTTTGGTTTGCAAATTGCTTGCTGAAATAACGGAAGCTTGCCCATACTTTAAAATCTTTATACGAATAACTTGGATCGATTTCCATCAACACTTTTGAAACTTCCAAAACGTTTTTGTCATTGTAAGAATAATTATTTCCAAAAGCGGTAAAGTCATAATTCTTGTAAACCGGATCTTGGAAAGTCACCAGATAGTGAAGGCTGAAACCTTTGAAAGGATTTGCCACAATGTCTGTCGTCCAACCCAAAGTCTGGATATCATAGAAAACCGTCGCTACTTCAGATTGGCTAGCATTTGTTGGATTTACCAAATTTAAACGCGCTTGGTAATTGTTTCTTGTCAAATAAGTCGCTTGTGAAACGATACTTAATTTCGGGTGATTGAAGTACAATCCGAAAGCGGCAAGAGGGCTTTTTGTCTTTACTAAATTTGGAGTCGCTGCACCAGAATAGCTTTCTAATTGTCCATTTTTCTCTGTATAAGTGAAATCTGCAATCACACCAGCAAGCTTGGTAACTTTGTAAACTGCATTGATTGAAGCGCCGAAGTGAAACCAATCGTGGTCAAAGTATGATTTTTGGCTCGGATCAAGAACTAAATTTGGTGTTCTTGGCGTCAAGAAATAATCTCCTTTTAATTTTTGGTAACGTAAATTCACACCATAAGTAAGGCTAAAGCGATCTGTAACTGTATAATCATCAGAAAAATAACCCGCTAGTTTATTCTCAAAACCATTATGATATTCGCCACCAACATTGTAATTATAAAATCCGTCAGCATCAGTATTTGAAGTGCCTCCGACTTGATTTCTAACTAATTTATCAGGATTTGCGCTTACTGTTTGGTTGAAGAAAGAACGGTTTGACGTGAATTTATCTACGTTGTAATAATACTCCGTCAATCCAAATCTCCACTTGTGGCGGTCAACTGCTTTTTTAAGTTCAAAACGAGACATGAAAGTTGTTGTCGGCGTTCCGTCAGTAATCAAGCCCAACATTGAATTCACGTTTCCTGTGTAAGCTTGTCCATTTGATTGGTATGCAAAACCATCGCCCGCAGTCGCATTGAAAATCCCCAACGGAATTGTTACCAACTGTGAAGCCTCTGCATAGCGAAAACGAGAAGAGAACGTAAATTTCCAGTCGTTTGCCAATTGATAATTTCCTAAAACGTCAAAGCTATGCGAGAAAGAAGCCGCATCGCTTCCGCCTAAATCTGCAGTTTTAGATTCTCCTGTCAAGATATCTCTGTATTTCAAGATTCCGTCGTTCACGATATACGAATCACGACCGATTCTGAAACCATTGTACTCTTCCACTTTTCCACCTTCTTTGTATTGAAAAACGGCATAATTTGAAAGCGAAGCTGAGTTTGCATATTTATATAAAAAACTGATTTCACCTTTACCGTTGTTAAATTTTTTAGTAAGTCCCGCACGATAAATCTGCGTTCTGTCTGAATATTCCGCAAATTTCAAATCGAAAGAGTTTGGATCAAAATTGGCATAAGCGCCAACAGTATAATACCATCCTTTGCCGATTTTACCCGAAACATTTATATCTCCTTTCAGCCATCCGAAATGCGAACCAGACATATTTCCGTTTACTTCTGTTTTTTCTGAACCTAATCTTGTGTATGAATTTACGGCGAAGCCTAAATCTCCTGTCGTAATTGCTGCTTCACCAATTTTCAACAAACCTGTTTTACCTAAACTTTTGCTCTGCCTCCAAGTTCTGTTTGGCAATTCTGGCCAGAAATAATATACTACTGGCAGATCATTTTCTTGAATGGTAATACCCCCAACTGTTGATGGCAATCCGATATTTACATCACGCGGTCCTGAATTGTTTGCCGCGTTCAGCATGACATTCCTATTTTTTTCTTCTTTAGAATCAGAGTCAACGACCTTGATTTTTTTAATTGAATCTGCCGGAACTAGGGGAACTTCTTGCGCAAGAGTTTTGGCTGCGGAAAACACAGTTAAGCCCATTGCTAATAGTAAGGTTTTTTTCATAATTAGGTTTGCAGTAATTTGTTCGTTTGAGTTAGCATTATGAATCAAAAAATCATTGCTTCATTATGAAGCAATATTAAACTGTTTTTTTCATATCTGCAATAAATCGATAAAAAAATTTTCATAATGGCAACTAAAACCATATTCGTTTTCATTAAAATCAGTAAATTTTAAATTGCACAGATTTACGAAAATCTTCACTTTTTCAACTACCACGTTTGCGTTAAAACACCTTATTTTTCAAACGCTCACAAAGTTTCCTACAAAGACAACGTTTTCGTAAACTTTGGATGATTCAAGCGAAAACGATAGAGAAATTAGACAGAGAAAAAAATTAAAAAAAATATAAAAAGGGCTTCAGATTATGCATATAAAAACCCAATTCAGTACATTTGCGAAGAAGGAAAATGCTTATGGATTTCAAAAATTTACTTATAGAAAGGTCAAATGAAGCTTGGAAAATTTATATGCCAGGCTTTTCAATCGACTGTGCCGTTTTTGGTTTTCACGATGGAACGCTGAAAGTTTTGCTTATAAAAGTTAAAGACCAAGACTTGTGGGGATTGCCAGGAGGCTATATCAAAAAGGAAGAAACTCTAAAAGAAGCTGCTTCTCGTATTTTAAAGGACAGAACTGGTGCGCAAGATATCTATTTACAGCAGTTTAGAGTTTTTGGAGAATTAAATCGTTCTGAAGATTTTTTTAGTGAATATGACGATACGTTGTGGCACAAACAGCGGTTTATTTCCATGGGATTTTATGCCTTAGTCGATTACACACAGGTTCAGCTGATGATTGACGATATCTCAAATGCATGCGAATGGGTGAGTATTGATGAACTTCCTGAGTTTATGATGGACCATAGAAATATCTTTGACCACGCTTTAATTACGTTAAGAAAACAATTGAATTATAAGCCAATTGGATATAATCTTTTACCAGAAAATTTCACCATGCCTGAACTTCAAAAGCTATATGAAATCATTTTAGGAAAGAAATTAAACCGAGGAAATTTTTATAGAAAAATGACGGGTTATGATATTTTGGAAAAATTAGACGAATCTAGAAAAGGAGGAGCCCACAAAGCTCCGAATTTGTACAAGTTTGATTTGGAGAAATATAAGACTGCTCTGAAAGATGGATTTAAAGAGGGTTGGTAGAAGGACTATTGATGCCTTTTTTTACTATTCCGCTTCTAGCCTGAAAAAGTAATTTTTACTTAAATATCAACATAAAAACTGAAAGCAAATTGCAACACTTTAGTATTTAAGAATTAAAATTCAATGCCTACGCGTCGGAAAATTTAATTTTAAAAATTTTCATTTTATTTGTTTCTTTCTTAACCGATTTAATGTTCTACATACATTCTAAATATTAAATATTTATGATTAGCTGGCTACTGCAAATCAGGCAGCTGGTCTCACGAGAGCCCGCTCCATTTCTAATAAAGGGAAAATATAGCAAAAGAAAGGAGAAAGACTGCGCCACAAAGCAAGTGAAGAGCCTTGCCCTCAACTTATCCTTACATTTGCCAGACGAATCTGAGATTTAGGGCTGCTGCTATTTGCCCAACCTAAAAATTTTGCTCGTAAACCAGCGCTGTTTTCCTGAAGAAACTATATCCAAGATTGCAGACAGGCTGTTGGCCGATTTTTCCATGCACGCAATGATGCTCCTGAACTTTACAAAGGCGCTATCGCTGTCGCTCCCCTGAAGCTTCTTGAGCTCTTCGAGCGTTCTGAGCATCGGATCCAGCTCCAGCCTCTTGCGCTCTAAAGCGATCTGTCTGGCAATTGTCCAAGTATCCTTAGGGGCATAGTAAAACTCCCGGCTGCTGTCGGGCCTCACGTGCATTTCTATCAGCCCCTTAACGGCAAGCGATCTAAGATTCGCTTTAGCATTTCCCTGAGATATATTAAGCTGTTCTGCAGTTTCTTCAGCTGACATTTCACCCTCGGTGATCAGAAGGAGTCCGTGTCTTTTGGCCATTGTCCGGCTTATGCCCAGAAGCCCGCTGCAGTTGCCGCAACCTTCTATAAATTTTTACCTCGCTTGGTCGAGGTTTATTTCCATGCCAAAATGTAATTTTAATTCGTTACGCATGCCTGCTGGACACCAGGGAATCTGCTTAATTATTTTTTGTTCTCATCCCCGAGGCTGTAAGGCCCCGTTCCGAAATAGGAAATCAGCAGCGCCCCGCCAATTATTGATACATTCTTCATGAATGTCATCAGGGTAAGGAACTATACTTACTCTTACAGCCGAAGGATATTCGACAGAAGAAATTGAATCATACGACGGACGTTTATAAAGAAAAACTAATTATTACTATGAGTAGTTAGTTTTAAAGAGCTTTAATCCGCTTTCAACAAACCCAATCATTCACCCTAATTTTTGACGATTGTACATTGAAAGCCTGCATTTATACCTTAGAAACAATCGCTTGTTCATTTGCTGCAACCTTTTTTTGCGCTCTTTGCTGTTTTTACTATTTTGGCAAAGAAAATGCCACTTTTCATTTCCTTGCGTAAGATGAGAATGGAGTTTCAAACCAGCGACAAATAATTATTTAACCATTTCCGGGACAGTCACCGGAATAAAACAGCAAACATGAACAAAACAATTACTCTCTTTTTATTAATCTTATCATTACAGAACTACGCACAGTGCTGGCAGGCCATAAGTTCAGGCCCAGATCACACCATTGCCTTAAGAACTGACGGGACGCTTTGGGCATGGGGCAACAACAGCGCCGCTCAATTGGGAGACAACACCTTAGTCAGCAAAAACCAGCCTGTGCAGATCGGCACAGCAAACAACTGGCAAAAAATAAGTGCGGGGGATGATTTTTCCCTGGCCATAAAAACCGATGGGACGCTCTGGGCCTGGGGATCCAATTTACGTGGTCGGCTAGGAAATACTGTCAGCGGCCGCCAACGTACACCGGTCCAGATAGGAACGGCGACCGATTGGCGAAGCATTAGTGCCTCCTCAGGAACAACAGGAGGACACGGACTGGCCTTAAAAGCCGACGGAACGCTATGGGCATGGGGCAGTAACAACTACGGCCAGCTGGGAGACAACACGATTGTTGATAAAAATCAAGCCGTGCAGATAGGAACCGACACCGACTGGCAGACTATCGACGCAGGAGGCAACCACTCAGTTGCCATTAAAGCCAATGGAACGCTTTGGGCATGGGGCTGGAATGGCACGCTCCAGTTAGGTGACGGCACCAATGCCGACAGACATGTACCCACTCAGATCGGCACAGCCACAAACTGGCAAAGTGTAGACGGCTCATATACCCACACCCTGGGCATCAAAACAGACGGGACCCTTTGGGCATGGGGATCTGGAGCAGAACTGGGATTGGGGGCAACAATAGGCTCAACTAATGTCCCTCTTCAAGTAGGAACAGCTAATGATTGGGCAAAGGCCATCTGCGGAATCAACCATTCCCTTGCCCTGAAAACCAATGGCACCCTGTGGAGCTGGGGCGAAAACGCAGGCGGAGAACTCGGCCTGGGAAACACTACTGAAATAAGAATTCCTACGCAGGTAAGCACCAATGCAGACAAAACCTTGATTTCAGCGGGAAAAGATTTCTCACAAATAATGAATAGCGACGGCTTTCTATATGCAGCGGGGCTTAATGCCGACGGACAATTGGGAGACGGAACCAATGCCAACAAGAACACGCTGACGGCTGTTACCTGCACGGCGCTGTCGAATGAAGAATTTCAAGCCGCCAGTACCATTAAGGTATTTCCCAATCCTTCAAGGGATGTCGTGAAATTTACTTCCGGTGAGGAAATCACGAAAGTTACCCTTTATAATCTGCTGGGCCAGGAAATGGCTTCAAAATATGTAAATGACAGCGAAGGAATGCTTGACCTTTCACAAGTAAACAGAGGTTCATACATCCTACGGCTAGAATCCGAACACAGCATCAAGACTGTAAAAATTGCCAAAGAATAACATTCTTTTAAAAAAACTAAAACCTCGCTTAGACTGCGAGGTTTTTTTATTGTCAACCGATTCATTTAAGCATTATATTAAAAAAAATAATCAACAATTATTTTATTAGATTTCACCAAAGGCCTACACTTGAATTGGCACCGGATCCCTTGATGAAAATCCTTGTTGCAGTAATTACTGCGGAACTATTATGTTTTTAATAATATCATTGATTGCTTTTTCAATGACTTTTGGCTGTTCCTGGTTGATATAATGTCCGCTATTGGGAACCAGGATCTGTTTGCTGTTGGTGGAAAGGAGTAAAAAATCCTTTTGCATCGCAGTCCAGGCATCTACCATTTCCAATTTTAATGTATCGTCTTTAATAAAATCATAGCGTTTTTCATCTGCGGCAGTCAATACGTAAAGAGGGATATCGCCAAAAGAGTTTATTTTTGATGCCTCCTTCTTGATGGAACGCATCTGATCTTGCTCTTCCAGCACAGCGTCAGCACTCTTGTAAAGTAAAGCGGGCATCAATTCATTTTGATGTTGGTATTGCTTGTCCTTTGGGAACATGTTTTTGAACATCAATCTGGCCAGGCCAAAGTTATTGGCAAATTTCAAAAAACCTTCCGGCAGTCCCTGGTTGACCATTTTAAATAGTTCAGGAGATAAATATTTTTGGTCATTGGGACATTGGCTATCCACTAATATGACACCAGCTACATCTTCGGGATATTTGTTGACAAAAAATCGGACAAGCGTTCCACCAAATGAATGCCCGACAAGAACATACGGTTTTGGAACGTTGGCTTTTTCCAGCAGCAGGTGTAATTCTTTGGCAATCTCCGCACCTGATTTTGCGCTGCGGCCTCTATCGCTCCATAAAATTCCTGCCCTGTCATAGGAAATGCTTGTATAAGATGTTGGTAATCCTTGCTGAATAGTGTACCATTGCAGGTGACCGGCCGGATCAAATGCAGTTTCAAATACAACCGTTGGCCCGCGATTTCCTTTCTTGAAATAATGGAGGCGGTGACCTCCCACTTCTGCAAAGCTGCCATCGGGCTTAATTTTTTCTGCGTCATTTCGGGATATCCTTTCAAAAACAAATCCAACAATAAGCAACAGTAGTATCAATGTAATTAAGCCAAGGCCTATTCGTTTTGACCATTTTAGAAAATTTTTCATAGTTTTTTATTATAAAGACATTTATATTTCAGTTTCGTTACACTTGATGTATGTTTTGAGATGTATTAGACTAAAATATCAGCATCTAATTTTATAGCGTCATGATCTGTTACCTGTTAAAAATAAACCCTTACAGATCATTTTTGATTTTTAGAGTGTCGATGCTAACGCTTGAGATTTGAGATAGGTTAATCCGGGCAAAAACGCCATGTGATAAAAGTACCATTCCCAGACAGGCCGTCATAAGTATCGTGCGCATCCTATTTAATTTTAAAAGTTATATTTAAGGGCTTGATCATTAAAGCGGCAGGCGATTGTAATTCTGCAAGACCACCAAAGGCCGCTTCGGAATTATATCCAGCCAGCCTGTTTTCGCCAGCGGTTAAATTCTGTATCATCCGGGTGAAGATCCTTCAAGCTTTCCGATTTAAGCTCCGTTATTGCGTTTTGCTCCAGTTCTCCAAGCTGCAATTCTTTGCGCAGGCGGATCATTTCTTCTATATCCTCTACAGGATACAGGCCCCGATTATCAAACTGGGTACCGTACTTCTGGGGTCTTCCTTCAAAGTAGCATATCCTGTCGTGAAGGTAGGCAAGATTTTGTGGATTGACTTCGCCATCGCTGGCAGACAACAGTTTGTAGCACTTTTTCATCAAAGCGGGTTCACTGATCGCGTGCTGGACAATAAGCCATGCGGCATTGCTGGCTTCCTCTCCAACAATTAATCTTGTAGGATACCCGATAGCATTGATAATCTCGTTAAGACGTGTAGCATTCTTTTTATGCACGCTTTCCATTTCAGGATTATATCCTGCTGAGAGCTTTCCTTCTTTTAATAGCTTATCACGAACCTGAAGGTCATGATGAGCCATATCAATTAATTCTTTAGCAATCTCCATATCCATTTTTAGATGTTAGTTAATTTTTACTGATTATGGTCAATTTAGATTGTCACCGTACTGGTAAGATGCAGCAATTTTTAGCAACGGATGTAAGCGCAGAATTACGATCTAAGCGCCAATGAAGCAATGTCCCTTACAAGCTGCGTTGGAGAATTGCAGTCGCAGTTGCTGAAACCTACCACGTAAATATCTTTTTCGGGAATATAGATTCCCATCGTCTTAAAGCCGAAAATGCTTCCTCCGTGTTCACGGGACGGCGCCCCATTCACATCCTTTAAGTGCCATCCGTAGCCGTAGGAGAATTCCTCACCGCTATTTAATTTGTACCTGCGGAATGCTTTGCTTGCTGTTGCCTTTCCCATTAGGACATTGCGGTTTAAAGCATTTTGCCATTTTAGCATGTCAGCAGTAGTGGACATCAGCGAGCCTGATGAAAATGGAACACTGAAGCTGATTGCCGTCTTGTTCACATAGCCGTATTCCTTTTTATGGTATCCGTAAGCCCTTTTTGCGATTACCTTTCGATCACTCGCGTAGCGTGACTGATCCATCCCTGCCTTGTCAAAGATATGCTTTTTGACAAAGTCTTCGTATGTTTCCTTAGACACTGACTCGATAATGTACCCCAGCAGCACGTAGCCGGAATTGTTATATTCAAACTTTTCTCCCGGGGGGAAATCAACAGGCTCATCCTTAAAAAAGTCGACCATCATTTTGGGTGTCATTTCCTTTTGGGCGATATCGGACAGCGATTTTATCTTTGTGAAGTCTTTGATGCCCGAAGTATGCGTCAGCAGATGGTGAAGCGTTATTTTATTCCCGCTGGGATAATCCGGTACGTATTTCGATATAGGATCGCCTATATTCAATTTCCCCTGTTCCTCAAGAATCAGTATGGCGATCGCCGTAAACTGCTTGGTCATGGAGCCCAGCTGAAATACATTTTCAGGCGTCATATCAACCTCAAGTTCCACATTGGCCTTGCCGAATGCCTTTTGGTACACTGTCTTTCCTTGGCGCGCAACCATAAAGGCGCCACCTGGACCATTTTTATCGCTAAAATTTTTCAGGACCAGGCTGTCGATCTTGGCTTCAAGGCTTTGGGCAGAAACGGCATCCGATGCCCCATAGATAAAAAGCATTACAAATAGCAGGAAACAGCTGTGTCTTATTTTCTTCATAATAATAGGTGTTTAACAAGTAAGACGCCCTGGAACATAATATGGTTACAGGTTACATGTACAAAAATTTACTTCAGTAAAAAAACTTGACCTCACTTGCTTCAGCCATTACAATTTACTGCTTTCTCAATTCCTGAATGCTGAAATTTTAAAATTAGAAACCAAAACCCTGGCGCCGTTTTTATATTCCCACGGTGCGGTTGTCTAAAAGTTTTTAGCTGCCCCAGGGCTAAATAAAATGGTGTCTGATACCCTGGTTCCGCCCCGATATACTGTCATCGTTTCTCCATTTACAGCTGATGCTATATGCAAAGGGCGGTTAAGGCCTGCAGAGAGGTCACAAGTGGTGGAATCAAATTTTTGCGGGCTGTTGCTTCCCACATTAACCTGATCCGCATCATAATAATGCAGTTGCACATATGTACCCGCAGTACTGGCATGTTCACTGGCACTGTTATCTGTTGCAAAAGTAGGCATAGGAAAAATACAGTCTTCCCTTCCGAGAATTCGCCAGAACAAAGATTTTGCCAATGAGACCGTCGGCTATTTTTATACCGTCAAGGCTTTTTGGGAGTTGGATAAAAAGGAAAATGCGCTGCAGTACTTTAAAAAAGTTGGCAAATGCCATATGGAACGCGATTATATGCGTCCCAATATAAGGGAAGCTTGTGAGTTCGATCTCCTATTACAAAAAAAAAAAGAGCTAAGAACACAGCTTCACTACGTTGAAAGGCTTCTGGAAGTGGATAAAAAGTTACATCTCACTTACGCTTACCTGCAGGGAAAAATTCGCAAGGAACATGAAACGACCTTGTAATATTTCCCCGTCCTTACAGTCCTTGTTCTCCCTGAACAGATCAGAAGTTTCAGCAATTGCCGTAAGTCTTTGTTTATCTATTAGGGAAGTCCCTAATGCTCCATAGAACATCACCTGATGGGGGCAATTTGCCCTGTCAAAGGAAAGGAGATAGTTATCAATGATGTACCGGTCTTTAATATATCCTAAATTGTCAATATGCTCATAAAGGCTGCTTCCTTTGTTCGGCCTCGCTCTGCTCCCTATATGTGCATTCTTGCCGACTTTAGCCAGTGGTATTGGAATATATTTTATACCATTTTCTAACAGATCCTATATTCCTTCATAAGATACCGATGATAAATCTTTTGAATATTCTTTTAATTTTTCAAATGCTTCATATGTGTCCATCAGTTCTGATGACTTTTAAAGCTGCCCACTTTTAATACAATCCACTACCAGAAGAACAATGAATTGTACTAATTGGTTTTAAGTAATTTATTTTTTGCTTTTGTAAATTCTTCTTCCGTGATAGTCCCTTCATCGCGTAAAACCTTCAAATTCTTAATTTCCTCTGAGATAGAAGCAGCTGGTTCTTTTGCAGTGCTACCTTTGCTTGTTTTTGCAGGGATTGGTAATTTTTTTGATTTGCACAGTCCAGAAAAAGAATATTTTTTAATGACAGGTATTTTGAACTGGTTGAGGGAAACCAGATTTAACACATAATCTCCATTTTCTTTTGTAAAAAATGAGCCGAAAGGGATTGATGTTAAATCAAATTCTTTCGTAATGGAAATGTCTGATGCGCTTATCAAATACATTTTATAATCAACAAGATAGACAAGCCATTTCTCGTCTCCTGATGTCATCAGCTTGGGTAATGCTTTCATGGAACGACCACCATTGAATAAGTATTTATCCTTTATGATGAAATCATAGGGCTTTGCAAAAGCAGAGGTTTGCGCCGTTTTTAAAAGTGCCTCGGCATTTTCTAAGTTATGTGTTGGTCCAGAAATTTTTCCAATCTGGCCATTTGCAGTGGTAAAAAAAAGATCGCCATTTTTGGTTGATGTCAAACCTGTTAGTTTGTTGGTTGCGCCGCTATTTAAACCTTTTTTATTATCAAATTTATCGCCATATAAAAAGGAACTGGAATATATTGTTTCATCAGCTGGGCCAAGCTTAAAAGTGTCGTCCTGACCATATGCCCACATCAATGATAATAATTCATTACCAGTTTTTACTGCGTAAGGAAAAAATTCCAGCAAACTGCTTTTCCTTTTTTTATTTTTTATCAGGAAATTATCTTCATTAGGAAGCACAACTCTCCTCGAATCTTGTTTTTTCTTTAAATCCATCTCATTATACAATAAGCTGGTATAATATGGATAATAATATTCCAACTTTTGATCATTAAATGAGGGCTGAATAATTGCGGTGGACATTAATGCACTATATAAATCCTTGTGTGTTATGGCTTCACCGGTAAGAGAATTTATGATATACCCCTCCTTTTTATTCAGTCCTGAATCAGGATGGGGATTTTTTCCTGTTGTAACTGTGAAAAATTGTTCATCATTTGAAATTTCAACTCTCACCATATGGGGCTCTTCGAATCCAGAGTCACCGTCGTTTTTCCATATCACGGTAGCCAGCTTTTTTGACAAGTTTAATTTTGAATTTTTAAGAATCAGAACACCACTTTCTACTGAAAGTGTTGAGCCGTTTTCAAAATCATATTTATAGAGGGACGTTACAAAATTATAAGGAGCTTTTAATACGGCGGCATCTATCAAATTTTTACTTAAAGTATGATCCGCCTCAGAGTATACCATCGCCCAGCTCATTTTAGAATATTTCTTATAGTCCTCCTTGAATTGCTGGCTTCCCTGTAATGCCGCCAAACTGGCCACCGCTAAAGTTACCCCCATGGCGGTATCCTCATTCATATTTGGGATACCGGTCGCCTCAGACAGTGTTGCCCTGTAGGCAGGATCACTGAAGAACATGCCATTCCCAATATTTGATGTAATGCCCAGCTTTTCAGCTAGCTTTTCAGGACTTTGCAATAATAAATTTAGATTGGTGCCAATTTTTTGGTATTCAGCCTGCTGTGCAGTCAGGTTGCCGTCATTGAAGGCGGCACCCAGGTCCCAATAAATCTGCCTCATGCTCAAATCATTATCCGTACCGATATTTTGGCTGTAGGTCAGCAGCTTTTGTTTGAGGGTCCCTTCCGGCAGTCCTCCGGCGATTTTTTGAAGCGACTCGCTGTCAATCTTTAATGGATTGTCCGGGTCTTGTTGAAGCATTGTAACAAGATTGTCTATCATCTGATTGTTGGATGCAGAATTGTTCTTTTTCTGCGCAGCCGCGATGAATGTATTGATCAGCAGTATTAGAATAACAGGTAAACGCATATGTTCAATTTAAAGGTTTTATTAAGGTTCGCGGCCGGTCTTTGTTCTATAAGTATTCCAATTTCACACTCTCGATTATAGTTTTTTTATCAGTATTGGCTTTTAGATCAAGACTAAATTTATTTGGAAAATATGTGATTTGTTTTTGTATCCCACTATCTATTCCGTTTATAAAACACGATATATAACCAGTTTTGCTTTCAAATACTAACTCAAACCCATTATTTAAATTTAAATTTTCATTTGCTGTCGCACCTGCAAATTTATTCCATTGCTTATTAAAAATAGTAGTCAACACCTTTGTGTTCTCCCCTTTTCTAAAACTTGCGGGATTTTGATCTTCATAATAAAATGAGCCATAATTTGTGGTAAATTTTGGATTATGTGTTTTAACGCCAAAAAGTGAAAAATCATTATAATCTTCATATTTCTTAGTATAGGATAAAAGAACATCAAATAAATAGTATTGTCCTATTAATATAGAAAAATTACTCATCTGATATGGAATCTTTTTATATTCAAAGCTATCTAATCTACCTTTGATTGTTATTTTGAAGTCTTTAGTGAAATCAAATTTTTCTTTGTTCTTATAAACATTAAGAAATTTATCGGTATTAATTTCAGTAGGATCAAGAACTAGACTTCCTGCCTCTATAGTAACTTTGTTATAAGTAGATTGGTCAGAAAAGAAGCCTTTTTTAATTTTTACAGGATTTAATTTCCAATTATCAGTTTTATTGCTGTCATTGACTACTAGTAATTTTTTAGCCGCTGTGGATTTCAAGCTGTTTATTTGAGGCGTAATTTGTTTTAGTTTCTCAATAATCGACCTGTTTTGCTGGCTTTGCTTATAACTGTCTGCAAGCATACTGATAGCATTGCCCATAGTTTCCGTGCTTATTCTTCCGCTGTTCATTTCCTGCCCTAATTTCCAGCCTATATAATTGGGGTTTTTAAGAAGCTGCTGCTGATAATTGCTGGGGATCAAATTAAAGAGGTTTGAGCCCAAAGCCTCTACATAATTGTCCAAGGATAAATTTCCTTTTCCTATGTTTTGGATCTGTTGTGTCAGGTTCAGGCCTTGAATATAATTATTTACTGTTTCATCGTATCCAAAAACCGTTTCAAGATAGGTTTTTGCATTTGCCTCGTCGATTTTACCGTCAACAAGCAAGCTCTCCAGCAACGTTCCAAACTGTTCGTTTACGACATTTTCAAGCTTGGGTTCTTTTTGCTGCGCTCGGAGTGCTGTACCTAGAAGCAAGGTACTTGCCAATAAAAGTAGTTTTAGTTTCATAATTTCGCTATTAATCAATTTTTACCGCGTCCCATTCACTTTGGCTGATTACGTCCGTGCACGGACATACCGAAGAATCTACTATGATAGATTTAAGTCCCTTAATTATAGGCTCTATATAATCATTGACATCGGTATAGGTACATTTTGCCAATGCTGCCGCGCCACAAAATGCCCAGGCCTGCACTTCGTCTCCCTCGCCTGTAGCCAGCCCCAGATATTTATCATATAAGGGACAATTGTCAATTCCGCCTGATAGCACTTCGGATTCATTGGTGCTGTTTCCTGAAAGTGTAAAAAGCTGTTCGGTACCGCCTTGCTTGCCGACATAATACCTGTCCTTCCCTCCTACTCTTATGTAATAGTGGGAGTATTTGGGTTCTGTATGATAATAGGTGCTTCCTCCGCTGCTCTTGTATTGATTTACTTTATTTGGCTCTGTCAGGGTAATAACATTGCCTTCGTGCTTTAAGATCACGGTGTAGGTATATCCCAGATCGGATGATGAATAATTCCCCGCGGTCAGGGTCTGTGAAAACATAGTGCTAGTGCCAAGCACTACAAAAAACAGTAGGATCAATTTTTTCATTTTTGCTTTTTTTCGTATTAAGATGGACATTATCTCTTGATATAATTCTGGATTTTAAAAATCTGGCGGGCTTGGAGCCGTCAGATGCACATCTGGTTTGTAAATTTCCATCTGCGATAGGGCGTGCGTGCCAGCAAGTAGAGTTACCCTTTTAATTTTCAAAATTATGCTATGCAGGAGACAAAAGAAATACTCCAAAAGGAGTATTTTTAACGAACAACTCAAATAAGGCCCTGGATGATGCAGTTTTTTATGAGCTCGGCCGTATTTTTAGAATCTGATTTATTCAGTATATTATTTCTGTGTTTCTTTACTGTTAAAGGGCTGATGAAAAGTTTTTCCGCGATTTCTTTATTGTTAAGTCCGCTTCCAATAAGCTTGATAATATCAATCTCCCTTTTGGAAAATTCCTTACTTTCTTTATTTTCTTCATCAAGGCCCAGATTCATAAAGGAAGGTTCCCCGTTCAAGCCTATAAGCGATATCTTGTAGGTATTGAAATTACTCAGGTGATCTATCCGGGTGTGGATGTTTAATGATTTCCCGTATCCTCCCTTGTCATCCATAGTCAGCATTAATGCTTGGTGGTTATACAAGACATATTCACCGCTTTTTATCCTGCATCTGTGGCTGTAACTTATTTTATATTTCAAGAGCTTTTCACGTCCAACATTTTCGAAAAAAAATCTGGTCAGGAATGCTTCGGCTTTGATTACAAAATCAATATCATCCGGATGGATGGCACCCAATATGTCATTAAAGGTTAAAGTTTCCGGATCGAATCCGTGCATTTCGAACAATGAAGGACTCATGTGTGAGAGCGACATATCAAAAAAATCAATGATATAAAAAGAAAAAGGACCCGTGCTAATAATTGAATTGGTAAGATCGTCGAAAGATATCTGATTGGAAGATGTCGTTTGGGATGTTCTATGATCGTGCCAAACATCGTGGAGGTTTTTGATTTCTGGAAGCATAAGTTTTCTTAAATTAGGCAGGACAAATTAACACAAAAATATGAAGCCAAGACACTAGGCACGAGCGATTTATTCTATATTTTTATGGCAGGGCTGCTACCGGGGTTTAAAAAACTAACTAACCGAAAACTATTTCTTTTTTTATGGCATTTATTTTCCTGACAGGAGCATATATTTTAGACTTCAGGCTGGTCCTGATATGATGATAGCTGCCGGTACAACTTTCCGGTTCCTGCATCAATATTACGTAGTAGCATAAGTTCCCCTATGCTCGCCTTGTTTGTGATTGCTTCATCTTGCGCGTCATAAATTGCAATATTGCCGTAAAGATTGCGGCACTCTTTGTACATTCCGTATAATTCTGCCAACTTTTCGTGCTCCTTGGCATCTATTTTTATCATTTTTAGGACTATTTGGATAGCAACTGCCTGTTGCCTACAATTCATCTGCTTTAGCCATATTTACTATCAGCTTGAAAACCTTATTTTAATTTAGGTGGCTGAACTGTACATTTTTGCAGGCTGTGGACCAGTACTTATTCATGCAAATGATTTTATCCCACATCTGACTTCTCAAGTAATAGCTGCGATGAATACGTTTTATAAATTATTGCTGTTCCATACCGATTTTATTAGTGATATCTGTTATTATTATCTTGCTGGTCTCGTAATCAGGGCAACTGATAAAAAAGCTGGAATAGACAATATGGCCCTGGGTTTTCAAAAGATCAAGAAAAACTTTAATGTCTTCATAATATCCGATGCATAAATATTTGTACTGCTTAGGGAGTACCACGTAGGATGCCAGGCAGATCTTGTTTTTGCCGGAAAGGTAGGGGAAACTATTTTTCTTAAATTCCCATGCCTCGTAACTATTGGATAATCCAGGAAGGCTGGCATTTATTCTGACGGGTATTCTGTTGATTTTCATAAAAGATTAATTTTGCAATATGTTCTCAAATTCTATACCGTTGCACTCATAATGCTATTACCATAATTTTCATAAAATACTAACTACAAGTATTTCATATATATTCTTTTGCAAAATTATGCTAAAATATAAAATTATATTATTCATAATTATTGCAAATGCCAAGCGTAATTGCACGGTTAGGCTTACATTTGCCCCTAATATTATATTATGGGCATGGATGGTAGGATTTTAAGACTGACTCTTGTGGACGACGACGCCGACGACAGGGACTTTTTCAGGGATGCTTTGGACAGTATGGGAATTCCTGTGGCACTTAAGATGTATAAGGACGGGAAAGACCTGCTGGATGCTATAAAGACGGATAAGTTTGAGATCCCCGACATCTTATTTCTTGACCTGAATATGCCCAAAATTTCAGGGATGGAGTCCCTTAGGGAGATAAGAATGATGGATAAGTTTAAGGAAATACCGATCATAGCGATCTACTCGACCTCATCTTCTGCAAAGGACAAGGAAGACAGTCTCCAGAATGGAGCGGACGCCTACATCTGCAAGCCTACTAATTTCGGGCAGCTGATAAAGGTCTTGAAAAAAGTAATAGAGATTGACTGGGACTCCAGGCAAAGAGATGCGGAAAGCTTCCTTATCACTGCCTGATTCATAGTACTCTTTATGGGCCTGATAGAATCGCAATTTTTCAAAACACGCAAAAATCACCTGCTTATTGGAACGGGAATTTCATAATTTTATTTCAGTAAAGGATCAAAATTGGTACAATGAAAAAGGAAGATTGGGACAAAGAGCTAATGCGCTTGGAAAAAAAGTACAGGTTGAGGCTTGTGTTGGGCTGGATAGTCTTGTCGGGATTAATAACGTGGCTTGTTTTTAATATTTTATAATTATCCCCGCCACTCTGCCTTACTGTAAAATTCTTTGCTAAATTCTTCTTATCTGCTTTACAATTTAGACAGCAAATAGGAGGATTCGAAGCAGGTCAAAAAGTATTAAATATTTCGCAAATTTTTAGTTTAGATTATTAAATTCAGAAATGTAAAGTGGTTCATTGGGAGCCTCTTTTACAGATAACGACCTGGAAAGATTTGACCCCTGCATGGGTACGCAAGAAATAATCAGTGCCCATTACCAAGTTCCGTAGTAGAAAGCGAGAATTATATTAGAAGGACCGCGGCAGCCACAATGCATTTGCGGCGGTTCATAAAAAAGGGGCGCTACCCCAAGCGCCCCTTAGTATCCATCTTACAGTTGTGCGTATGCATCACCGCCTTAGGCGGGACGGATTGCTACAATAAGATATTTTTGAGACCGGTGTACTTTTAAGGTACACCTGCCTGCTATTTTCTCTGCGCTTTTCCAATTTTCACTAGTCCGACGGCGGCTCCGGCGATGATGCCTGCGCAGATAAAACCGTCCACTGGAACTGCTGCGGTCTCATCATCCACGTCCTCGTCGAAACCGTCCTGCGCTTTTAAATTTGCTACAGACAAAATAATGAAGAGAGAAGCTAGAAATAATCTTGTTTTTATCTTTTTTGAAATGCTGGTCATGGCTTCTTATTTTACGATTAGTTTTTTAGTGGTTGTTTCTTTTCCATTTGAAATGGTTAACAGGTAGATGCCGCTCTGCAGCAGCTTTGCTGGCTTTACGCTTATTACATTTTCAGTCGCTATGACTGCATCGGAATATACTTCCTGCCCGATAAGGTTTGCCATGCTCAAAGCAATATTCCCTTCAAAACCTGAAGGCAAGGCGACAAAAAACTGGTTGCCAGTAACCGGGTTCGGATATACCCGAATGCCGTCCGCAAAAGCAGACTCATCTGTTCCCAGGGCAGTCTCGAAAACGACATCAAAACGGTTTGCCGCACTGCTTGCCTGATCTGCGCCGGCTACTGCAAACGATATGCTTGTCTCGCCATTGTTTGCCAGCTGGGTTCTAGTGTTGGCATATTTGTCTAAAATATAAGCGTTCACATTGTCAATACCCTGCACCTGCACTTTATAAGTATAGTTTGTATTTCTATACTGCGTAAGCGAAATAGGCAGCACATCTGAAACCGACGGAAGGCTCCTGCTTTCAAAACTGTAGACTTTTCCTGCGTTCGCCAGACCGATACTCTCGTCTTGGTTTACTGGCTTTAGTGCATCGTTCTCATCGATAGCATTGCTGTAATTTTCACCAAACGAAACTACAAAGCCGTCCAGCGAATTGCCTCCCTGTGCCAGCATGGCATCTTCATACAGTGTAAATCTAATCCTGGCGCCCGCTGCTTCGGTTGCAGTCCTGTATAAATTCGGAGTGCTGACTGACGCTACATCTTTAAATCTTTCTGCAAAGGCAAGCGCAGGGTCCGCGCCGCTCGTGCGCACGAAAAAAGCATGGTTTGGCTGCAAGAGCCTGCCTGCTTCCGAACCGGCAACGTTATTTTCATCCAAATCAAGGTTGACCGTTACATAGGCTCCTCTTGTGTTCCTGGTCGGATCCCAGACATAATAGAAATTTTTGTTCAGCCCTGTTGAAGACTGTTCCAAAAGCGCTTTCATATCTACTGCCGCCTGGTAAGGATTTCCAATCAGGGTATATCCGTCGATCGCCGTATTCAGATCAGCCACAGCAACATCGCCCGTTTTAATTGTACCGTGCGCTCTCAGGGTAGTAGTGCTTGCCGGAGAAGCATTCAAGTGCTGGTTGACCGTTCTGTCGCCGCGTACCATAAGACGGTAGGCAACACCCGCCGACAAAGCCACATTTGTGCTTGCCGCTGCAATCCATGTACCAGAAGCCGAATTGTTATGGCTGTAAGTAAAAAGGGAAGGATTGTTGCTTCCCGATGCATCAAAGCCATTAAGTTCCGCACCCGCCCCAGTTATGTCTGTTCCCCATCCTGGCGCATCCACGCCATTTTCTTGCCAGTTGGTCCTGATGGTTCCTGTTGCGTCCACCGGAGACGAAATGAAACGGAATGCCCTTCTTGCCGGAATATAGCGCTCGATGGTCATCTCTCCTGCAACGGCTCCCGTTACTTGCGCCACTACTGCGGTAGTGGCGGCATTGCTTTTCAAGGTAAGCTGGTTGCCTGTCGCAAAAGTGCCCGCTGCCGGATTCAAAATTCCCGTCAAGTTCAATTCTCCTGATAAAGCAACACCGGAAGTATTGCCGATAGTCAAGTTCTTGATATAATTGGTGGCAAAAGTATTTGCCGGAATAGCCTGAGATCCTTCAGTTCCGACAAATCTTACCGTTCCGTCAACGGCGTTTAAAACGCCAGTCTTGTTGATATTTCCTGCAATGTCCAACGATCCGGACCCTGAAATTGTTACGCTCGCCCCGTCGGCAATGTTCAGGTCTTTGCAAGAACTGCTTGACGCAACATTCAATAGCGGATAATTATTGCTTGATACTTTCGGTATGTTCGCATTCAATCCTGTATTTGGGACAAGGCCGCAATACCAGTTTCCTGTTTTATTCCAGTCAGCGTCAATAGCCCCAGTCCACTGGTTTCCAAGGAACGCCGGCTCGCTTACAACAGAACCTGCCACATTGCTCACTTCCACAGTATAAGAGCCGATATGCGAATTGTTTACGCCCGCTATTGTATAGGAAGCACCCGTTGCCCCGGCAATATCTACACCGTCTTTTTTCCATTGGTAGTATTTTCCGTTTCCTTTTGCAACAACGCTGAAAGTAACGTTTCCTGATGCCGATGCCGTCGGACAGCTTGCCGCAACTGTCGGCTGCGTCGTGATAGCTGGCGCAGGAATAAAGATAGCATTCGCATTATAGGCAGTAAAAGCCATATCGCTGGTTCCTCCAGGGAAAACTTTAAATTGGGCAATGCTTGCATAATTTCCAGCTGTTATCCCAAATTCGCCAAGCTTGAAACCGATCATTCTGATATCTCTTGTACCGTTGCTTGTTCCTGTTGATGCAGGAACAGCTGTTTCGTAAGCCGTACTGGAAGGCAGCAGAAAAAGGTCAACTTTCTGCGTTCCGATATCCGCGATGTCTGACAGGTTAGCATACAGCGGATTGCCTACAACATTTCCAGCAGCATCGGTAAAATAATATACATCTCTTCCAGCGCCCGGATCTGCAATCTGCGTAATAACGATGTCCGGCTCGTCATCATTCAGCTTATCGTCGGCAATTCTGGCTATATCAAATATAAAAGCAGCATTGGTATTGATATTGGTAACGCCTGTTCCCAAATCAAGCCCCTTGATGCCGTCCATCAATACATCTTTTACTCTGACATTTGCCGCATTGGCCAAACTGGCCGCCGCCAATGTCCCGTCAATATTTGCGCCATACAGAATATAGTTATCAGCACCTGTAGAGGTGCTCCCTACGATATCGATGGGAAGCGCCCTGAAATCTCCGCCAGCTTCAAAGCTGACGCCGCGATCGGCAAGCGTTGCGTTGTTTGCGCCTGTCGTATAGATTTTGCTTCCAAAACCAAAAGCGAGCATATTGTGGCTGGTATCCGGCTGCAGCGCAGCATCTGCCGATGCGGCTGTCGAGCTCCAGTAGCCCCCAAAATCAGATATTACCCTATTTACCACGGCAGCAGGCGGCGTATTTGCCGGAGACACATAGGTAATCTGGCCCGGGAGCGTGGTCGTTCCCACGATGACAGGATAGCTGCCCGAAACCATTGCCGCACCCGGAACTGCAATAATCTCGCTCGGCGACACAAAAGCCACCGATGCGCTGACAGTTCCGAATTTGACGGATGGCAGCGAAGCGGCACTGAAGCCGCTGCCCGCAATTCTAACGCCGGTCTTGAAAGAAATTCTGGAAGGCGAAAAAGATACCGCCGTCTGCGCAGAAGCGTTCTGGGCGAATGCATAAAATAAAATCAGCCAAAGCCCCAACATCCTGCAGTTTCTGCTTCCAGCGGAAAGTACATTTGTAATCATATGAAAGTAATTTAATGTTTATTGTGGTACGGCGGTAACGTTAAGGATATTACAGCACTTTTAAGAATTTGCGATGAAGCGCATTGGCTGGGGGGCCACGGATCCTTGAAGCTCAGAAACGAAAAATTCCTGCCGTTCAGGGATCGCAAATTTCAGCAAATATAAAGGCATTGTCGCGAACGATTGCCCCCATTGGCTGTCTGTATTCGGAATTCTGACAGGTAAAAAAAAAGCGCAAAACCCTTTATACAAGGAATTTGCGCAATAGATTTTAAAATAAAAGCTCCCATGGGAGACAATGCTGCAGCAGCTGTTTTAATAGTCGGAAAGAAGTTTTGGGCCGATCAGGACTGCCCGGTTCCAGGCAAGCGGATTACTTTCCCTTTTTTGCACCAAGCCTGTTCTCTTCTCTCAGGTAGGAAATAAAGCCCGACGGAGACACCCCGACGATGCTCTTAAAAGTCGACGAAAATTTGCTGTGGGACGAAAAGCCGCATTCTTCTGCAAGGTAGCTGAGCTTGTAGTTGAGGTAATCGGGATCCGCCCTCATCTTGTCTACTATATAGCGTATGCGCAGCCTGTTTATGTAGCCGCTGAAATCGGAACCCCTGCTTTTTTTTATGAGGTGGGAGAGGTATTTCGAATTGGTGCCCATGCTCGCGGACAGGGAAGTCAGCGAAACATTTCTGTCAATAAATTTCCTTTTTTTCTCAAACCTTTCCAGCTTCTTCAGCAGCAGCTGTTCCGTATCAGGGGAAATACTGTACTGGCTGGCGGCGTCCTGCAGCACCAAAGGGATCTCCTCCTGGTACACTTGGCCTTCAGGAACGGTTACGGGAAAATGGCCGAAATTTTCCAGGGCGAGCCTTGCCTTCTCGCGTATTTTTCTTTTCTTGGCGGTGTTTAGGAAATACATGGCTGAGAGGGAAATCAGCAGCAGCGCAAGCAGGAGCAATATAGCGAGCGCCGACAGTTTTGACCTACCCGCTTCTAGGGAAAGCCGCTCGACGATGTTGTCTGATACTTTTTGGTTCCTTAGGTTCTGGGCTCCGACGATGCTGTCTTTCAGCGTGGCAAAGACGCGAAATTTTTTAATGTTTCCCGTCTTGGAATAGTAGTCGGCCAGGTTGGAGTACACCGTCGGCAGGAGATTGGCGTGCTCCGACCTTTCGGCCACACCCAAAGCCTTCTTATAATAGTAAAAAGCAGAATCGAGCTGCCCTAGACGGGAATGCGCCTCCCCTTTTCCGTTATAGACAAATCCGAGAAGACCGGATTCTGTAGCAGAAGCCCTATCAATATAATATTCCGACCTCCGGTAGTGGGAAAGGGATTGCGAAGGGTCCCCGAGGATCAGCAGTTCCCTTCCGAGCATCTCCTCGTTGGTGGCCAGAAAAAACAACTTGTCGCCGCTGTCCTCGAGCTGGCGGAATACACTGTCGGCTTTCCCCAAAGCCACCACTGCCCTGGCATTAGCATTCTCGTCATGCTCATAATAAGCTTCTTCCTGAAGTGCGAGTCCGTAATAGGAAAGGGATTTCTTTCTGTCGGGCAGGGCCCTCGACAGCCGCATTCCCTTCTCTAGGCACACCCTGCCTTTTTTCAAAAGGCCCATATTTCTGTACTGCGTCGAAAGGAAGCCCAGAATCTTGGGCTGCAGGTAGATCAGGCAGCCGTCTTCCGCGATGCTGAGTGCCTGCATGGCGCTGCCGACCGCTTTTTCCAATTCGCCTACAGAAGCGTATACGTTAGCCTTGAGCATGCTGCTCCTGGCCCGCTCTGCCGTCGACGATGCGCTGTGATACAGCGAATCGGCGATCCTGATAGCCTCGCGACTGTCACGCCCCGTCACATTTACGGCAACATTATAAAAAATCTCCTCAAATGTCTTTTTTCTGTTTTGCGCATTCATTTGCGTACCTGGTAGCAGAAAAACCAACAGGAATAGGGCATTCTTCATCTGCAAGTAATTGAATTGGCTGTTTAAAATAATAGCAAATATACAATTTCCCCCCTTTTGAAGGAAAAACCGTCTTGGATAATATCTCCTTACAAATTTTTTAACAGATATTTTCAATGGCAGCGGATCCTGATTCGCATACCTAAACGATCAGAATAAAAAAAGCATGCCTTGTACGGGCCCTGTCAATTAGGAATTTTATAAAAACCTTATCTTACTGTCTTACAACTGTTAATGGACCAAGAACAAATAAAAAAAATCTCCACCATGTTAAAAAAATATTAAAATCAATCCGGATTTTTATTATTTTAGCTGATAATCCCAAATTTTTTTTTATGAAAATCAACAAACACATTCACAAAATTTTGCTGGTGCTGCTGGTGCTTGCCTCCCTACAAGGCTACTCCCAGCAGGACCCGTCCCTTGGTAGGATTTTTGACCGGTATGGCAAGCCGCGAAGCCTTAAAGAACTTACAATTACAGCAACAGAGAGGACAACACAAAGATCTGCGCTGGTAACCTGTTCCTCAACCTCATATTTCAACCTGTATTTCGAAACAGGCTCAGGCATGGAAGACGTTTCAAATCCCATCCACAATGCGCGCAGGGAGGTCGCCTGCAAGGTCTTCGAAACGCTCTCCGGCTTTATCAACTCCCCCCTTGCGTCCAGCGGCAACAAGGTAAATATCTGGGTCAGGAACATGGCCGGAAGCGGCGCTCCCCCAGGAACACTTGGCATGGCGTCCTCCTACTACATTGCACCCTACAACAGCAATATCCCTACTGGGGGAATTCTGGACGGTGAGATCTGGAAAACCATACACCTCGGCATCGACTCCTATGTCAATACTGGAAATCCTGGCAATTTCTACCATGGCGAGATCGCCTTCAACTTTAGCGACCCCAACATACAGTGGCACACAAATCTTGCAGTCGCGGCCCCAAGCACATTATATGACCTATATACCGTGATGCTGCATGAGATCACCCACTCTCTTGGTTTCAGCAGTTTCATAAACCAGAATGGGACCTCCATAACAGAGATCGGTTATTACAGCAGGTACGACACTTTTCTGAAAACCAATACAGGCAACCTGCCACTGCTTTCCATAGGGAGCTGCAAAATGTATGACGTGGACTTTAACGAGATTGTGCCTCTCTACGTCCTGAGGCCCGGATGCACGTCTCCGGACAATTTGAACAGCGGCTCTCTTAACAATACGCTCTGCAATGAGGCGGTAAAATTCTCGGGTACCGCGACCGTGCCGGTTTATACCCCGTCCTGTTTCGAGCCTGGCAGCAGCCTGAGCCATTTTGAAGACCAGCTGTACCCGTCATGCACGAACTCTCTGGGCAATGACGCCTATTTTGTACTGAGCAACAGTATCGGGAAAGGCATTACCAAAAGGTACCTGAGGGGCGAGGAACGCAAAACCATGTGCGATCTGGGCTACAGCGTAAAAACCACCTTCGGTTCGAGCACCAGCGGGATAGCGGGCGGTTATGTCAATTATGGAGGCACCGTCTGCGGCGGTACTGCCGTAGCGGGAATGAATGACGGAATCGGCCCAGACGGCTCCTATACTTTTATGGGAGCTATCAGTATTGCCGGAGAAACAAGCACAAATGTTGCGATTTCAGGACTTTTGTCTAATGATGTCGGCGCTACAGGCTTTGAATGCCTCCAAGATATAACCGCCGCCGCAACTTTTTCTTCAACGGCGGGTTCTGCCGGAACAACGGTCAATTTCACGACTGCCATTCCAGGCCTGCACCTGTTGCGTTATGTTCCTATAAACGGCACGCAGCGGGGCAATATCACCTACGTGCATGTATACATACTGCCCCCGCCAAACCTTGGGGGCTGCAGCCCTGTTCCGATAGCCTGCAATCTGGTAATGAACGGCGATTTTGAGCAGTACTCGGAACTTCCGACCAGGCTCCGCCAGATAACCAGGGCCTGCGGATGGAATTATCCCCATACCAATGAGCAGTTCGCCCCGTCCTACTTCAACGCGCTGGTCGATCCTTCGTCAACTGAGAGCGCCAATACGGTAGACGTTCCCTGCAACAATTACGGGTACCAGGAGCCCAACAAGAATATTGGAAACGGATACGCCAATATAATTATCAGCAAGCACCATCTGGGCACCCAGCATTTATATACAGCGCTGAAAGCACCGCTGGAGCCAAACACAACCTACCAGCTGAGCTTTGACGCATCCCTGGCCGAGGGCTCCAGCTACTTTGCCAGCAATCTGCAGGCCTACCTTTCAAATACCCAGGTGCTTCCCCTGACCCCGATGATGGAGATAGACATTCCAGATCCGGCCAAGCTGCTGACTTCGCCTGACGTGGTTAGAAATACCAGCGGCTGGGATACGATTACCTTTACTTTTACCACTGCCGCTGGAGGGGAACAGTTCTTATATCTGGGCGTACTGAGCAATGCCGCAGTCTTGCCAAACGATTCGCCAACTCCTGTTTCCGGATGCGATTACCTAAATTATGTCAATGAGGAGCAGACGCTTCCCCTGACCTTCCGCAGAAGCTACAATATCGACAACGTCGTGTTGATTCCGACCGACGATTCAAAACTGGAGCTTCCCACCGCTCTCTGCTCCGGCCAAAAACTGGATGACTTGAAAGCATTCCTGTCCAATGTATCGGAAGATGGGACGTTCTCCGGTACGGGAGTGCTGCTGGCCAATGGCACCTATTCTTTTGATCCTGCAGTATCTGGTGTCGGAAACGTTACCATCGGCTATACGTTTACCACTGCAAACGGCTGCCAGGCAACATTATACGACAGCATCCGGGTCAGCCAAACATCTTTAAGCGGCATTATCGGAGATGCCGTAAACGATAATTTTACCGCTGCGCCGATTGCCAGTAGTACGGGAGGGACCACCCCAAGCGTCTATTCCAATGACAAATATAACGGCGTGCTTTCAACTCCTGCAACCCTATCCGAGGTTTCATTTGCCTTGGTAGCGCCTGTATCGCTTGCCGGGGCCAGCATCGATGCATCCGGAGCGATCACTGTTCCTGCAGATATTCCATCAGGCACCTATACCCTGACCTATTCCCTGAGCGTTTTGGGAAATTGCGCCACTACCGACAATGCTACCGTAACTATTCTCATTAGTACTGCCAATGAATCCTCACTCCCTGCCAGCTCAAGGGCCAACGATGATGTCAGGCTGCTGGCCCAGCAGACTACGGGCAAGATAATAATCTCCGGATTCTTCACCGCTTATAATAATGTTCCGAAGAACCATATCGCCAGGCTTAATCCCGACCTGACGCTGGATCCTTCCTTTACTTTTACGGGAACCATGGAAGCCGTTGGGATGGCTGTACAGAGCGATAATAAAATTATTGTGGCAACGGGAAATCCTCTGTTTGGGGGCACATCGTGTATTGCCAGGCTGCTGCCTGACGGCGGGCCCGATCCAACCTTTAATGCCGGCGGAGTCGGCACGGCAAAACTTTCAAGCCGCTCCAACAATAGCGGGTACGCAACAGCAGTACTGCCCGACGGAAAAATTTTGGTCGGCGGTGATTTTTATTACTACAACGGAGTACAGAGATTTGGAATAGCAAGACTGCTGGCCAACGGAACCCTAGACTCTTCCTTTGTTCCGGCAGAGCTAAATTCCTACTATTGGTCTGTGGTAAAATACATGCTGGTGCAGCCCGACGGAAGAATCCTCCTGCTGGGGCACTTTTCGATACCTGTCGGAAGCAACGGCTACATGGTAAAAAATATTCTCCGCCTCAATGCCAACGGTTCGCTGGACAGCAGCTTCCTGGCAGGAAATACCGAAGGTTCCGTGGACTATCATGACTTAAACGTTTCCATATTTGGCCCGCTGGCCAGAATGGCATTGCAGGGAGACGGCAAGGTTGTGGTCGTAGGCGGCTTCACGAAATACAACGGAACCAATGTCAGCTCAATAGTGAGATTGGGGGCAAACGGGCAAATCGATCCCACCTTCAACACCGCTTTTGGGGTCGACAGGGGCATAAACGACGTGCTTATGGAGCCAGGAACCATGAAAATAATCATTGGTGGCGAATTTACAGCCTTTAACGGGCTTCCCGTCAAAAAGATGCTGCGACTTAATCCTAATGGGACACTAGATCCGACATTCAGCATCGGCGAGGGAACGACAGATGCGCCTCCTCCGGGGGACTGCATCTTCTGCGCAAATCATGTTAAGGCGCTGAAACGCCAAACAGACGGAAAAATAATAGTCGGCGGAGGTTTCACTACTTTTAACGGAGTGCCTGCCGGAAATATTACAAGAATCTCCGGCAATTCAGGGTTCCAGTCCAGGATCGGAAGTACAATATACGAAAGCGAGCCGGAGATTGACGCCAGCCTAAGCTACAGCAAGATAAAGATTTATCCCAACCCGAGCAGGGAGCTCTTCAATATAGACCTGAGCCGGGAAAGAGAAGCCTACTCTGCTGTTTCTGTCTACACTATTTTAGGCGATAAGATATATTCTGCAAGTCTGATTCCCAAGGAGAACAATGTCATAAACCTCTCGCACCTCTCTTCAGGCTATTATATGGCCAGATTGGAGAACGGCGCCACAACGATGACCGTCAAACTGATTAAAAACTGATAATCTATTAAAATCCCAAAAGCAGCTTGCTTTTGGGATTTTTTATTCACAGCCGTGTCTTCAAGGATGTCAACGATGCAAGGGGCCTCCAAATCTCGACAATGTGCGATCAGAGCCAAACTTGTGGTACAGGCAGCATTTTAACCAAACCGTTCCTTCAGCCGATCCATATCCAGCATTACATTCTCGTCCATTACTTTAGCGTAGTGCTGCGTCTGCTTTAAATTTGTATGGCCCATCATGGCAGCCACGTTTTCAATCCTGACACCGTTTCCAAGGGTTACGGTCGTTGCAAAGGTATGCCTGGCCACATACCAGGTAAGCTTTTTGGAAATGCCGCAGACATCGCCGATCTCCTTGAGGTATGCATTCATTTTCTGGTTGGATATCGAAGGAAGGAGGCCATGCTGCCGCCCCTCATACTTTCTAATGATTTTCAGGACTGGCGCCAGAACGGGCACATTGGCGCGGATATCCGTTTTGGCCCTTCTGGCCATGATCCAAAGATTGCCCGAACTGTCGCTTGCCAAATTCGAACTGTAGAGATTGGAGGCATCCACAGGTGCATAGCCGGTATAGCAGCTGAAAAGAAAGATGTCCTTCACCTTTTCAAGACGCGGCATGGCGAAGGCTTTCGACTCTATCGCATCCAGCTCCTGCTGGGTAAGAAATACGGCATCGGTCACTTTCAGCCTGCCATCGTAGGCATCAAACGGATTTTTATCGATTTCGCCCATCCTTACCGCGTACGTACAGGCCGTCTTGAACATGCGCATGTACTTGACCACGGAATTATTTTTGATGCCTACCCTTCCCTTGAATGCGCTGTCATACCGCAAGAAAGACTCCAGCTCGCAGATAAATGCGCCGTCGACCTTGGAAGCATCCATGTCTTCCATTTTATAGTGTTTTTGCAGGAAACAGGCCAGCAGCTCTTTCGCACGCTTGTATTTTTGCAGCGAGGCTGGGGCGCGGTCGCCTGCGTCCGCCTTTCTTTTAAAATGACCGTTGTGCTTTTCCATGATACCGATCATGCCTGCCTCCTTCATTTTCGGGGATGCTTTTCCCATTACCTTGCCTTTCAGTTCAGCCAGGCTGATACTGCCTGCTGACTGGCAAAGCACGGAATACCTGCTTTCTATATCCATCTTGAAGCGGTCTAGCGCATTTCGGATTATTTTCTCCTTTTCGAGCCTGAGAGCGGCTCTGAGATTGCTTGTCAGCTGCCATCTTTCCTTTGCAATTGATTTTCCGGTTGAAACCGTAATTGTCTGGCCGGGAATCGTGATTCTTGCAAAAATCGGGGATTCGCCATTTTTGGCGGTTTTCGATGCCTTTAGGTAAAAAAATACTTTAATCATGATACGGTAAATTAAATTAATTAAAATTGATTTAAAACCGCCAATGATTCTAGCAACCACAGGGAATTCCCGGGGAATCTTTCACATTCTAGTGACCCTAATTTTGAAAAAAAAGCCCAAAATGAAAAAGGGTCACCAATAGGTACACTAAACTATGCAATCCTATGTGTTATTTGACATATGGCCTAAAATAAAAAAGCCTCTAAATGCTAGCATTTAGAGGCTTTTGATTCATAAAGTTTCTTTTGAAACCTGGTCTGGCGGAGAAAGAGGGATTCGAACCCCCGGACCTGTTACAGTCAACAGTTTTCAAGACTGCCGCATTCGACCGCTCTGCCATTTCTCCAGTAAGTCGCTTTCAGTACCTGATTGCGGTTGCAAATATAGCACCCTTTTTTGTTTTTCAAAACATTTTACGACTAAAAAAATAACTTTTTTTACAATCCTGAATTAACCAATTCATTTTCTTCAACTTATAAAAAAAATATTTTCTATTTTTTTACTAGAACCTTACATTTTCTGTAATTTCTAAGCCGTATCCTATCATTCCAACACGCTTTTCCTGTTCTGAATTTGATAGCAAACGTATTTTTGTGATGTCAATATCATGCAAAATTTGTGCTCCGATACCAAAATCTTTCACATCCATTTTAATTTGGGGTGCTTTTGCAATACCTTTTTCTTGTAAAGATTTCAATTCTGTGATGCGCGTAAGCAATTCGCCTGGCTGAATTTCTTGATTTATGAAAAGAATTGCTCCTTTTCCTTCTTCATTAATTCTTCTAAACATATCGTCTAGCTTTTTATCAGCATCATTTGTCAGTGTTCCTAAAATGTCATTATTGACTTGTGTCGAATTAATTCTAGTTAAAACTGGTTCGCCATTATTCCAGCTTCCTTTTGTAAGAGCAACGTGCACTTGCTTATTCGTAGTTTGAACATAAGCACGAAGTCTGAAATTTCCAAAACGTGTTTCTATTTCAAAATCTTCCTTTTTTTGAATCAAGCTGTCATGTTGCATTCTATAAGCTACTAAATCTTCAATAGAAACGATTTTAAGATCAAATTTTTTAGCAACTTCTAAAAGCTGTGGCAAACGTGCCATCGAACCATCTTCATTTAAAATTTCAACTAAAATTCCAGCTGGCTTGAATCCAGCTAATCTTGCCAAATCAATAGAAGCCTCTGTATGACCAGTTCTTCTCAAAACACCACCTTGTTTGGCTCGCAATGGAAAAATATGTCCAGGACGCCCTAAATCTTCAGGCTTTGTATTATCGTCTACTAAAAATTGAATTGTTTTTGCTCTATCATGTACAGAAATTCCAGTTGTACAGCCATGTCCGATCAAGTCTACAGAGACCGTAAACTGTGTTTCATGCAAAACTGTATTATTAGTTACCATTAAATTCAGGTCAAGTTCTTTACATCTTGATTCTGTTAATGGTGCGCAGATTAAGCCACGTCCGTGAGTTGCCATAAAGTTGATCATTTCTGGTGTAACTTTTTCAGCTGCGGCAATGAAATCGCCTTCATTTTCACGATCTTCATCATCAACGACGATAATTACTTTTCCTTGTCGGATATCTTCGATCGCTTCTTCTATTGTATTTAATTGTGTATTAGACATTTTTTAGTTTGTTGTTTTTAATTCTGAATAATTTTTTGAAACCATTCTGGATCGGGGTCAAAATAGCATCCATATTGATTAGTCCAATGTCATTTGTAGCTCTGTAAGTTAGTAAAATTGCCAAGGGCGTCAATACGAAAGAAGACATCCATGATCCTAAAAATGCAGGAATTCCATTTTCTTGGGCTAATTTTTTTCCAAATGTATTTATAAAATGGAAGGATATAAAAATCAAGGTTGCAAAAACAATAGGAAGTCCGAGTCCTCCCTTTCTGATAATTGCTCCTAGTGGTGCACCAATAAAAAACATTAAAATACAGGCGTAAGCAATTACAAATTTTTCGTAAAGTGCAAGCCAGTGGTTATTAATATTCTTTTGTTTCGCTTCTAAATCAGATTTTGTTCCTTCAATTGAATATTTAGAACTGGTAAGATTGCTACTAGCAACATTTAAAATTCTAGCCTTGTCAGAATCTGGAAATAAAGAAAGCAAATCGGGAACGATTACTTCTTTTTTTGAAACAGTATCTTGTTTTCCAAAAGTAGTAATTCCGGTTCTTTGGTAAGAATTATCCGCAAAAGAAACAATGTCTTTATTAAAATTTTTATTAAGTGAATCTAAAGTATATGTCAATTCACTAACATTAAGCATTGTGTTTGTGTTGGTAATATCGACTTCATCTTCAACTGTATTCAATTTAGATAAATCTATATTAATAATGTCTTTTTTGAAGGAAGCTTTTATAAAAGGAAATTTCTTTCTTTCTTCATATTTTTTCGGAATTACGTTTTCATAATAATTTCCGTTAAATAAAATCATTTGTAGTCTGCTTGATTCTTCATTATTGACTAAAATTCCATTTTTGGCTTTAATCACAATATTGCTTCCGTTGCCTTGGAGTGCCTTTTTGTGAATCGTAATATTTTCAAGTTTCTCTCCTTTTTCCCCCGATTTCTTATCTACTTTTATATTATATTCACCAATATCGCTGAATTGCCCTTCAGCAATTGCCATTGCAGGCTTTGTTTGAACAATATCTCTTCTCAGGTTGATAAATTTATATTCTGCTGCAGGAATTACGTTATTTGCAAAAACAAAAGCAATTAAACTTAAAAACAAAATGAAAAATGTCAAACTTTTCATTGCTCTTTGAAGCGAAATTCCAGAAGATTTCATAGCTGCAAATTCATAATTTTCTGCCAAATTACCAAAGCTCATGATCGATGCCAAAAGAATTGACAATGGCAATACCAACGGAATCATTTTTGGAGAATAGAACAATAAGAATTTTGCAACTAGCAAAACATCAAGATCTTTACCTGCCAATTCAGCTATAAAAAGCCAAACAGCTTGAAGAATAAATATAAAATATAATATTATAAAAACAGTTCCCAGCGTTTGAAGGAATGTTGTAAGAAGATATCTGTCAAGAATTTTCACCTATGGATCAGTCTATTTTGTTGATATAGTAATTTGGGTATTTACTTACGGCAAAGGTAAATTGATTTTTTGACAAAGGCTGATTGGTTTTAAAAGAATTAACAGTGATTGTTGTTTTTGAGCCATTTTTGCCAATTTCCATTAAATTATAGATGTGTTTTGTCTGCACATCTATGCCTAAAAATATTTCTTTTCTGTCATCTTTTGAGCTCGTAGGAACCAAGCGTATATATTGAATTTTTCTGCCACGAATATTTTGAGGAATATCCCAATAATATTTAAATCCGTGATTAAAGAAAGTAAGCATTTTAGATGGCGTTACAGCATCTTCATCATTTTCATCTGCTTTAGATATACTAATTTCTTCATCTTCGGGAACTATATTATAGATTTTTTTTCCATCATAAATTTTTGTAACTCCCATGAAATTAAGCACATATTTATTGCCTTCCATAATAACACTTCCTTTACTTTCTTGGTTCAAGTTTTCTTTTGGGTTACTCAAAGTGTATTTAAAGTCGATAGAAATATTACTATAGCTTTTGACTTTTGCCGAAACCTGATCTAACAAATTTCTTGCTTTTTCACTATTTTGGGCTTGAAGATTGAAGCTAATTAAAAGAATTGCAATAATTTGTAATATCTTTTTCATTTTAGTTGTTTTGTTCATTATTAAAGAATTGATCAAGAGATGGTAAATCAGGAATATTCACGCCTCTGGCCTTGCTTCCTTCGAATGGGCCAACAATTCCAGCAGCTTCCAACTGATCGATCAATCTTCCAGCGCGGTTGTAACCCAATTTCAACTTGCGTTGCAATAATGAGGCCGAACCTTGCTGTGCATTCACAATGATTTCTGCAGCTTCCCTAAACATAGAATCTCTTTCAGAAATATCTACATCAAGTTTGATGCCATTATCTTCTCCAACATATTCTGGAAGAAGGTAAGCATTTGGATAAGCTTTTTGATTTCCGATGAATTCTGTAATTTTTTCAACTTCAGGCGTATCTACAAACGCACACTGAACGCGAACGACGTCATTTCCATTAGTATAAAGCAAATCTCCACGACCAATCAGCTGATCTGCTCCAGAAGTATCTAAAATGGTTCTTGAATCAATTTTTGAAGTTACTCTAAAAGCAATTCTCGCTGGGAAATTCGCCTTGATCATACCAGTAATTACATTTACCGAAGGTCTTTGCGTAGCGATAATCAAGTGAATTCCAATCGCTCTCGCCAGCTGAGCCAAACGCGCAATCGGAAGCTCAACTTCTTTTCCTGCGGTCATGATCAAATCGGCAAACTCATCGACAACCAATACAATATAAGGTAGAAAACGGTGTCCGTTCTCAGGATTTAATTTTCTAGTCTTAAATTTTTCGTTGTATTCTTTAATATTTCGAACCATCGCATCTTTCAGTAAAGAATAACGATTGTCCATTTCAACGCAAAGTGAATTCAAAGTATTGATTACTTTAGCGTTATCCGTAATAATAGCTTCATCAGTATCAGGAAGTTTTGCCAAATAATGTCTTTCGATTTTATTGAAAAGCGTCAATTCTACTTTTTTTGGATCAACCAAAACAAACTTTACTTCAGCCGGATGTTTTTTGTACAATAAGGAAGTCAAAACGGCATTTAAACCAACAGATTTTCCTTGACCAGTTGCTCCAGCCATTAAAAGGTGAGGCATTTTTGCCAAATCAACTACGAAAGTTTCATTCGAAATTGTTTTTCCCAAAGCAATCGGAAGTTCCATTTCTGCTTCTTGGAATTTTGCCGAACCGATAACCGATTTCATAGAAACCATCGTCGGATTTTTGTTCGGAACCTCAATACCAATCGTTCCTTTTCCAGGAATTGGCGCAATAATACGAATTCCCAACGCTGAAAGCGACAAGGCAATATCGTCTTCCAAACTCTTGATTTTTGAAATTCTGATTCCTGCTTCCGGAACAATTTCATATAAAGTTACCGACGGACCGACAGTTGCCTTGATTTGGGCAATTTCAATCTTATAATTTCGTAAAGTTTCTACGATTCGGTTTTTGTTTTCTTCTAGTTCTTCTTGATTGATCGTAATTCCTCCAGTAGAATATTCTTTCAACAAATCTAAAGTTGGAAATTTGAAATTTGATAAATCTAAAGTCGGATCAAATTCTCCAAAGTCAGCTACAAGTTTCGCAGATAAATTTTCTACTACCGTATCTTCGTCTGCAAATTTTTCAATTACAAAAGCATCATCATTTGTCTCGATAATTTCAGGAATATGTTGATGAACTGCTAATGGAATTGGTGCTATTGGAGCTTTGATTACTGGTTCTAAAGTAATTTGAGAAGAATTACTGATCGTTGGTTTTAGCGATTCTTTATTAATTTCAAATTGAGAAATAGGTTTTAAAGTCGGTTCCTCAATTTCTTCCTCGTCTTCATCATAAAAATCTTTACTAATATTAGCTTTCACGATATCTTCGTCTTCTTCCAATAAATCTTCAGTAATTTCTTGAACAGCAATTGGCGCAGCAATCGAATCAGCCAAAGCTTTTTCTTCTGCTTCCCGCTTTTTAGTTTCAAAATAATTCTTAATTCCATCAGGGGAAATTTTGATTTTGAAGATTAAGTAAATAATTAGTCCGAAAATCAACACTAATAAAGTTCCGGCCTTTCCTAAATAATCTTGAATAAAAAGATTCATTTCAAAACCGATAACGCCGCCTAATTCTGGCAAGAAATCAGCAAAAAATCCGAATAATATTGAAATTATGATGATGGCAAATAAATCCCAAAACCACGTATTTTTCAATTTTCTGACAGATAAGTCTAAAACTAGATAAATTCCGGTCAAGAAAAATAATCTTACTAATAAAAAAGAAGCTACACCAAAGCCTTGGTATAAAAACAAATCAGCTAGATAAGCACCGAATTTCCCAAGCCAGTTTTGAACAGAAACTGTTCTGTCTGCTAAGTAATCTACTGCACTTTGATCGTACTGACCATAGAGAAAAAAGGAAATAAAAGCAAGCAATAAAGCGACCGAAAACAAAACTAGCAAGGCACCAATTATAACTTTGTGCTGTCTTGTCAATTTCAAGGGTTTCTTCTCTTTCAGAGGCGTTCCTGGCTTGCCTGCGGTTTCTTTTTTAATAGTTTTTGCCATTCAATTTTAAGGTGAAGATTATTGTAAAAATAGATAAATTTTCTACAAATTTTGAATTATTGGTATATATATGATTAGACCGACAGCTATTGCAACAACGGCTGCAAAAAACACAGCACCTGCCGCAATATCTTTAATGAACCCTATTTTATCATGAAAACTCGGATGAATAAAATCTGCAATCTTCTCAACCGCAGTATTTAAACCTTCAATACTTAAAACTAAACCAATAGCCAAAGTTTGAAAAAGCCAATCGGTTTTAGAAATATTAAAATAAAATCCTGCAATTGTCAGTAAAATTCCTAGAGAAAATTGAACCATTACACTGTGTTCAGTCGTAATCAATTTGTAAGCGCCATGAATGGCATATTTAAAACTTTTCAGCCTTCCGGTAACAAATGAATGGTCTGTTTTCATTATAATGATTGGAATAAATGATTAAAGAACAGCTAAAGCACTTTCATAATTTGGCTCATTTGCAATCTCAGAGACTTGCTCTGTATGCAAAATTGTTCCATTTTCATCAACAACAATTACAACTCTTGAGTGTAAGCCAGCCAAAGCGCTATCTGAAATTTCTAAACCATAATCTTTTCCAAAGCTTCCGTCTTTAAAATCAGAAAGATTTACCACATTTTCTATTCCTTCAGCACCACAAAAACGCTTTTGTGCAAAAGGCAAATCTCTTGAAATACAAAGAACAGTCGTGTTTTGCAATTCACTAGCTTTAACATTAAAGTTTCTTACAGAAGCGGCGCAAGTTGGAGTATCTACACTAGGAAAAATATTCAAAACAACTTTTTTTCCTGAAAAATCAGAAAGGGAAACTATTCCTAAATCCTTGTTTACTAATTTGAAATCTGGTGCTTTTGAACCTACTTTTGGTAATTCACCACTCGTTTTTACTGGATTTCCTCCTAATGTAACTGTTGCCATTTTTTATTTTTTTATAAGGTTCAAAAGTATGAAAAATATATTTGTGAATTTGCCGAAAAACAAAAAACTCTCCCATTTTTTGGAAGAGTTTCGTATTTATAAAACATTTAAATAGTACTTGATTTACGCCAATTCTTTGAAGTATTGCAATAAAATTTTATCATTTTCTAAAGTCGGAGTGAAAATTTCTAAGATGGAAGGCTTTTCGTTTTCAGAATAAAATTCGTTTAAGCTAGTTTCTAAACTTTTATAATCACTCGCTGTAAAATATTCAAACTGATACATTTTAGCCAAATGTTCGGCTGTTAAGCAATGTGAAGTTTCAAAAAAAGTATTAAAAACTGGTGTTTCCTGATGTCCTGGAAGAATTCTGAAAATTCCGCCACCTCCATTATTGATAAGAATAATTTTAAAATTATTAGGAATATAAGTATTCCATAAGGCATTACTATCGTATAAAAAACTAATATCGCCCGTAATTAAAACCGTTTGTTTTTTACTAGCAAAAGCTGCACCAATTGCAGTAGATGTACTTCCGTCAATACCACTTGTTCCTCGATTGCAAAAGACTTCAATAGTAGAATCAATACTAATTAATTGCGCATATCGAATGGCAGAACTATTGCTGATTTGCAACTGACTATTCTTTGGCAAGCTAGGAATTACTTTTTCAAAAACTGTAAAATCTGAAAATGGAATTTTAGACAAATACAAATCATGCTTCTTTTTTCTTAAGGCTCGCAATTCTTGCATTTTTTGATTATAATTTGAATCTGTATTTTTTACTTTAGATAAAAAATCTTTAAAAAATTCATTTGGATCAGTTTTAAAATGCTTTGTAAGAGCACTAAAAGTATCATACGCACGCAAAGTATCAATATGCCAATGTGCTTTTGGTCGGTATTTTCTAAGGAACGCTTTTATTCTTTTAGATACCACCATTCCTCCAAAAGTAAGGAGAATTTCTGGCTGAAAATCTTTAAAATCTTCATCTGCAAAAGGTGTAATTAGCGTATCAATATTATCCGCAAAATTTGGATGATGCAAATTTGAAGTCGTTTCAGTGAAAACCACAACTGATGGATCATTTGCTAATTGATTAATTATCGAATCATCAATCAGATTTGGATCATTTACTCCTACTAAAACCAATTTCTTTTTTGAAGCATTCCATTGTGAAATATACTGACTTAAATCTTCCTCAAAAATAGGACTTTCAAAAACAGTTTTCGAAATAATCGGCACAACAGAAAGCGCTGTGGCAGTTTCATATAAAGGTTCTTCAAAAGGTGCATTAATATGAACCGGGCCTTTTTTATTTAATGCCAAAGTAATTGCATCGCTAATTTTCAAGTCATTTTCGTGCGAAGCTTCTTCAGTCAAATTTGCGCTATAAAGAATATGATTTTCATAAACATTTCTCTGGCGAATGGTTTGTCCATCACCAATATCGATTTTTTCAGTTGGTCTGTCTGCTGAAATGATTACCAGTGGAATCTGGCTGTAAAAAGCCTCAGCAACAGCGGGATAATAATTCAACAACGCCGAGCCCGAAGTACAGACAATTGCTATAGGTTTCTTCATCTGCTGTGCCATTCCCAATGCAAAAAAGGCGGCACATCTTTCATCTGCAATACTATAGCATTTAAAATCAGAATTATTAGCAAAGCCAATTGTCAACGGAGCGTTTCGTGAACCAGGAGAAATCACGATATCAGTGAGTCCTTTAGCTTTGCATATTTCGATAATGCTTTGCGCCAAAGGTATTTTGGGATAAATCATCTGTAGAATTTGAAAGCCTCAAAGATACAAAGTTGTAAATGCTTTCTACACATTCTTTAACAAGATTTTCTATCTTTGAAATAAAAAATGCAATGAAAACTATTATTCGAGCGGCACGAATTGACGATATTGAAATCATTTTAGAAATTGTTAATAATGCAATTTTAAATACGACTGCAATTTATGATTATGATGTTCGGACTTTAAACGAACAAATCACATGGTTTCAAGAAAAACAAGAATCAAATTTCCCTATAATTGTTGCCACAGACGAAAATGACAAAGTAATTGGTTTTGGAACCTATGGTACTTTCCGTATGAAAATTGGCTTTAAATTCACTGTTGAACATTCTGTTTATGTAAAAGAAGGCTTCTCTGGAAAAGGAATTGGAAAAGCAATTTTGTTGGAATTAATTACTTTGGCAAAAGCTCAAAAACTTCATGTGATGATAGGCTGTATCGATGCTGAAAATACTGGAAGCATTGAATTTCATGAAAAATTTGGTTTTAAAAAAGCTGGCATATTAAAAGAAAGCGGCTATAAATTTGACAAGTGGCTTGATTTGCAATTCGTGCAATTAATTTTGGAATAGATTTAAATTAAAAAAAGGAACCCGAAAGTTCCTCTTTAATTTAGTATTTTTAATTTAAACTTTTAGCCAATCTACAATTTCTGGATCAGTTGGCAGTGTTTTTGGAGAAACTACTTTTACCAATTCTCCTTGTTCGTTGATCAAATACTTTTGGAAATTCCACTCAACTTCTGAATCTTGAAGTCCGTTTTTAGATTTTTGAGTTAAGAATTTGTATACTTCATTCATATCGTCTCCTTTTACCGAAACTTTTTCCATCATTGGGAAAGTTACGCCATAATTCTTTTGGCAAAAAGCGCCAATTTCTTGATTCGTTCCTGGTTCTTGAGAAGCAAAATTATTTGCCGGAAATCCTATGATTACAAAATTCTTGTCTTTATACTGATCATAAATTGTTTGTAAATCTTTGTATTGCGGTGTCAATCCGCATTTTGATGCTGTGTTTACTACTAAAATTTTCTTTCCTTTCAAAGAAGCGAAATCAAACTCATTTCCTTCTAAATCTTTTACCTTAAACTGGTAGATATTTTCTTTTGCCATAGTTTCAATGTGTGATGGTGGTGGTGGTGGTTTTAATGTTTTTTTAACTTGTGCCTGATTTTGTTGGCAAGCAAGACACGAAATAAATGCGAATGCAAGAATGATTTTTTTCATCTTTTTATTTTTTATAAAATTAAATATTCAGATGATAAATTAGTCAAAACTTTTGTTAAATAAAAAACCCATAACTTTTCAATTATGGGTTGATTTATTCGAACTGAGAATTTTAACTTCTCAAATATTTCTTTTGTTTAAAGTAAGCCAGCAATGCAATCAATGCAACAATTGCAATAGAAACAAACACGAAATTCGGTGTTACTACTCTCTCCCCGCTGGCGTAAGAATGTAATCCGGTCAAGTAGAAATTTACGCCAAAATAAGTCATCATGATAGAATAAAAAGCGAAAACACTAAACACGTTGAAAATCCAAGTTCCTCTTAATCCTGGGACTAATCTGGCGTGAATTACAAAAGCATACACCATGATGCTGATTAAAGCCCAGGTTTCTTTTGGATCCCAACCCCAGTAACGTCCCCAACTTTCGTTGGCCCATTGGCCTCCTAAAAAGTTTCCGATGGTAAGCATTACCAAACCAACTGTTAATGAAAGTTCAGTGATGTAAGTAATTTCTTTGATGCTTAATTCTAATTTTTTGCTGTTGCTTTTATTGGCAAAAATCATCAAAAGCAAGGATACCAATCCTAAAATCATTCCTAAAGTAAACGGTCCATAACTTGCAACGATAACCGCCACGTGAATCATCAACCAGTAAGAATTTAAAACTGGCTGTAAGTTTGCAATCGCTGGATCCATCCAGTTCCAGTGTGCGATCATCAAAATCATCGAAGCTACAAAAGCTGTTGAAGCCACCGTTAATTCTGATTGTCGGCCAAAAGCCAATCCAAAGAACATCGTTGCCCAACCCACATAAATCATCGATTCATAAGCATCGCTCCAAGGTGCGTGTCCTGAAATATACCATCTGGCAATCAATCCGGCAGTGTGAAGTACAAAAAATAATGCGATTGAAAAGTGGAAAACTTTTACGGCGATGTTGATTTTTTTGCTATTATTGAAAATCTTGATGACAGTAAACATTAGCATGAAAACGCCAGCCATCATATATAAATAGTACAACTTTTTGAAAATATCATACTTATTGTACAAAATTTCTGAATTAATTTTATCTTCACTTGGAAGAATTTTTCCGCCATATTTCTTTTGGAAACTACTCAATCCGTCGATAAATTGATCAGCCGCTTTATAACCGCCAGTTTTTCTAGCTTCGTTTAACGAATACATATATGCTGGAAGCACATTTCTCATATAAGTAGAATCGGCACCAGTGATTCCCGTTTCGTTCAATTCTAAATAAGAAACCCATTTGTCGCCTTTGTCATAAGGAACTGGGAAAATCTTCAAAATCTTGCCGCTTAAGGCAGAATTTAAAAGCAGTACTTTTTTATCTGCCTCAATAAAATCTTTTTGAAATTGATTCGGAACTGCCGCTTTAAACGCTTCGTCTAAATAAGGAGACAATTTATAATTTCCTTGGTCGTCAAAAAAGCTAATAAACGGAACATATTCAGCCTTTAAATCAACGCCCAAAATCTTGTGCAGGCTGTCATTGTGTTTCTTCAAATAAATAAAAGGCACATTGAACCAAATTTCAGGATATTGCGACATTGACAAGAAAACTTGATCAGAATTATATCCTTTATAAGTATCGCTTTTACTTACTTTTCGAAGCAATTCAGAAGAAAAAGTATTGATTGGCATCATTCGTCCGCCATCTTGAATAACAATGCGGCCAAATTTTGAAGCATGTTCCGGTGTAACCTCGATAATTTTTAAGATTGAATCAATCTGTTTTCCGGTTGGCACTGCTCTTTTTATCGGCGCCGCTTTTGAAGTTGTTGCATGATTATGTCCTGCATGGCTTCCGTGATCATGATTGTGGTCGTCCTGCGCAAAACCGCTGATGCTTAAAAACAATACCAAAATTGTCATTAATTTTACTTTTTTAGCTTTCACTTTATCCAATAGTTTTTTCACTTCTCCAAATCTTGAATTTTTATCAAACATAATTGCCATCAAACCAATATATAAAAGAAAATATCCGATGTAGGTGATCCAAGTTCCCCAAAAATCATGGTTTACAGAAAGCACTGTAATATCTGGCTCATAATTTTCTCTTAAACGTTCATTGCTATAATCATACGAAGCTTGGAAGAATCTATAACCGCCGTGATCTAAGACATTATTCATGAAAATTTCATAATCGAAAGGCTTTTCATCTTCAACAGTTATTTTACTTTTAAAAGCCGAGAAATTCTTTAAAGTTCCCGGATATTTATCAGCAATAAAGTCATTTAATTTAATTTTGAAAGGCATCGTATATACTTTACTTCCATAAAACAAAGTGTATTCAAGATTGCCTAATTTAAAAGATTGTGGCTCGCCAATTTTTCCTTTAGAACCTATCAACGTTACATCTTGCGTTTTTCCTTCAGCTTTGATAGTTACAATTAAAGCATCATCTGAAGTTTTATCTTTATAGTCATTATTTGATTCATAAGCTACTTTTCCTTTAATCGCAGGATCTGGAAAAACGAACTGTGCACCGCCAACATTATATAAAGAACGGAACATCAAATTTTGCACAGAATCCTTTACGACAGTTCCTTGCATTTTATCTGCCATTCGCATGTATTCTCCACCAAATGGAGCTTCAAGTGTATAAGTATCACCTGTTTTGGTAACGTTTACAGCACCTGCTGTTTTTTTATTGAAAGCAAAAAGCACATTGTGGATATTTTGAACCTCGCCTTCTTTCAAAAAGTGTTCATGACGACTTCCTCCACCAGATTCCACCATTTTTAGGTAAGTTGTTCCGTTTGGATCTTCCTTGATTGTTTCTTTTGCATTCATCACAAATTCCTTAAAAACAACTTCATAGGGAATTTCTCCAAATTTATCGCTGATCGAAAAATCATTGTCAACTGCTGGAGAAAGCAATAATTCTTTTTCTTTTACACGGCGTTTCATTTCGCCTTTATAATCGCCATCTACAAAAACATTCAAGAAAGTTTTATCTGAAAACACTTGATTTTCAGACTGTCCTTCGGGAATTGACATCATTCCTTCGAAGCTGACATAACGCGTCCAAAATGCGCCAATTAGTATAAGAATAAAAGAAATGTGAACTAACAATGTTGTCCATTTTTCCTTTTTATGCAATTGATATCTTTTAATGTTTCCGAGAAAATTGATCAAGAAAAACAACATTATAGCTTCAAACCACCAACTGTTGTAAATCAAAATTCGTGCAGTATCAGTATTGTAAGCGTCTTCAACAAAGGTTCCGATTCCCATCGCAAGGGCAAATACAAGAAACAAGACAGCCATTAAACGTGTGGAAAAGAGGAAAGAAAAAATTTTATCCATGGAGTGTGGAATTACATAGTTTAAAAAGTACGGCAAAAGTAAGCAAAAATGTTTGATTGAATCATTAATGATTACTGCTGGTTTTCGTAATTCCTTGTTAATTTTTTCTAAATATTTTCAGCAGTTTCAACACAGTTGTTTTTTAATTTGTAAATTATTTAGGAAGGATAAATTCAATTCTCTTAGAAATTTACTTTTTATAGATATAATTACACACAAGGCAATCTTTCTATTTACAATGCTACTCTGTATACTTCAATTGATAAATTTTTTACTTTTAACGGGAGAAATTCTATTGAAAAGCGCCGTTAATGTACCTACAATTAGCATTTTTTTACTTACAATGCTACTTTCTTTATCAACATACTCCGTTTATTCACTTATAATCTGAATTTGTATATTTACATTGATAATCGTTTTACTTGCAACGATTATTATTTTATATAAAACTCAATTAATTGCATTCAAAGCAGTTATCTTCACAGAACCCTTTCAAAGGATAGAAAAATCATACTTCATTCAAAACTTATCCTTTTACTAACTCCACAAAGTGATAATTCATAAGTAATCCTTAAATTAGCGGCATGATTAAAGTAACAGTTATTGGTTCTGGAAATGTCGCACAGCATCTCATTCAAGCTTTTCAAAAAAGTGATATGATTGCCCTTTTGCAAGTATTTTCTAGACAAAAAGAAAGCGTTTTGCATTTGGTTGATTCTTCAAAAATTACTGATGATTGGAAAGCACTTTCTGAAGCCGACATTTATGTAATTGCTGTTTCAGATAGCGCCATTGCAGAGGTTTCATCTAACTTGACTTTTGAAAATCGATTGGTCGTGCATACTTCAGGAAGCCTGCCAATGGATGAATTAAATGCTAAAAATCGACGTGGTGTTTTTTATCCTTTGCAGACATTTACTAAAGGAAGTGAAGTAGATTTTAGGGCAATTCCTGTTTGTTTGGAAAGTGAATTTGATGACGATTACACGATTTTAGAAGATTTAGCGGAAGCTATAAAAAGCAAGCATTACTTGATCAGTTCTAATCAAAGGAAATCATTACATATTGCAGCCGTTTTTGTGAATAATTTTACCAATCATTTATATCAAATCGGTAAAGATATTTGCGGTGAACATCAGCTTCCGTTTGAAATACTGAAGCCTTTGATTGCTGAAACTGCCAATAAAGTGCAAAGCCTCTCGCCTCTTGATGCTCAAACTGGTCCAGCGAAAAGGCATGACCAAAACACTATTGACGCACATTTAGCGTTGCTAACAGATAAAACACAAAAAGAAATTTATAAAATACTAACACAATCCATTCAACATTCTCATGTCAAAAAGTTATAAGGAAATCATGAACGATATCACGACGTTTATCTTTGATGTCGATGGCGTTCTAACCGACAGTTCTGTTCATATTACGCCAACAGGTGAAATGCTTCGCGTGATGAATATCCGCGACGGTTTTGCTATGAAAGCAGCAGTTGAAAGTGGTTATCATGTTTGCATTATTTCTGGCGGAAGCAATGAAGGAGTTCGAATTCGCTTGAGAAATTTAGGAATTACAGACATTCATTTAGCATGCCCAGATAAAGTGGAAAACTTTAAAGAATATACTGAATTATACAATATAAGACCTGAACAAGTGCTTTACATGGGTGATGATATTCCTGATTATCACGTCATGAAATTGGTCGGATTGCCAACTTGCCCACAAGATGCAAGTCCTGAAATAAAAGGAATAAGCAAATATATTTCCCACAAAAATGGAGGCCGTGGCGCAGTTCGAGATGTAATTGAGCAAGTCATGAAAGTGCAAGGAAAATGGATGGAATATTTTGACGGAAAACACGACTAGGGTCATAAATTATGAGTTATGAGTCCGCTCTTGACCAATAATTTTTTCTCAGTTGAACTCCTAATTCATAACTTATAATTCATAACTTAAAAGATGAACTTTTTAAAATTAATACGCTTTCAAAACTTAATTATGCTGGCAATCATGCAGTTGATTTTTCGCTATGGATTTTTAGATTTACAGAAAATTCCGCTGGCTTTAAACGATTGGCAATATTTGCTTTTAGTACTTTCTACAATATTTATTGCAGCAGGCGGTTATTTAATCAATAATGTTTTTGACAAATCGACTGACGAAATCAATAAACCAAATGATGTTGTTGTTGGCAAGGGAATTTCTGAAGCGATGGCTTATAATTTTTATATCGCTTTGAATATTATTGGTGTCGGTGTTGGCTTTTATCTCGCAAATGTCATTGAAAGACCAGGATTTGCACTTTTATTCATAGTAATTTCTGGAACTCTATACTTATATGCTTCTGGATTAAAACAATCTTTGTTGATTGGGAATATTATTGTAGCACTTTTACTGTCACTCAGCATCATAATTATTGCAATATTTGATTTGCTACCAATGATAACTCCTGCAAACCAAGCCGGAATGGGACTTCTTTTCAAAATATTATTAGACTATGCTATTTTTGCTTTTATCATAAATTTTATTAGAGAAATAGTTAAAGATTTAGAAGATGTAAATGGCGATTATAATCAAGGAATGAATACTCTGCCTATTGCCCTGGGAGTTGCAAGAACATCAAGAATTGTCTTTGGATTAAGCTTCATCCCTTTAGGATTAATCATTTATTATATCAATGAAAACCTTTTTTCATACGATTTATATTATGCGACAGCTTATGGATTGGTTTTGATTTTAGCACCGCTTTTGTATTTTACGATCAAAATATTTTCTGCAAAAAACCAAAAAGATTTCAATCATTTGAGCAAAGTTTTGAAGTTTGTAATTTTCTTCGGGATTCTTTCTATTGCTGTAATTAATTTCAATATAAAACATGCTTAATCCACATTTAAAAGAATATAAAATCATTCTCGCTTCAGGTTCGCCACGAAGACAGCAGTTTTTCAAAGACATGCATTTAAACTTTGAAATACGCCTGAAAAACGTAGAAGAAATTTATCCAGATCACTTGAAAGCTTCAGAAATCACAGATTTTTTAGCTGTTTTAAAAGCTAATGCTTTTCAGGAAGAGTTACAGCCAAACGATATTTTGGTAACCAGCGACACTATCGTTTGGCACAATGGAAAAGCATTAGGAAAACCAAAAGATTATGACGACGCTTTTGCTATTTTGAGAGCTTTGTCTAATGATACACATGAAGTTTTCACCTCGGTTTGTATCAAAAACAAAGACAAAATCGACATTATAAACGAAACTACGAAAGTAACTTTCAGTACGCTTTCAGATGAAGCAATTACATATTATTTGGAAAATTTCAAGCCCTATGACAAAGCCGGTGCTTATGGAATTCAAGAATGGATTGGCCTAGTGGGAATTAGTAAAATTGAGGGCTCTTATTCTAATGTTGTTGGACTGCCAGTGCAAAAAGTTTATGAATATTTTGCTAACTTTGGTAAAAACAGCTAAAAAATGTATTTCTTAAGAGAATATACTCCCGAAATAGTTACCACAATTATCTTATTGATTTCTGTAATGGTGATTCGTTTTTCAGTTACAGCAATTGTCAAACGCTTTGCCAAACACGCTGAAATGAATGAGCATAGAGCAGTTTTAATCTGCAAATACATTAATATCGTGATTATGATCTTAATGGTTGCTGGATTATTTATTATTTGGGGCGTAAAAACTAATGACATCTATAAAGTTTTAACTGCCATAATCACGCTAATTGGCGTTGCATTTTTTGCACAATGGTCAATTTTGAGCAACGTTACTTCAGGGATAATTCTGTTTTTTTCTTTTCCTTTCAAAATTGGCGACACAATTAGAATTCATGATAAAGATTTCCCTTTAGAAGCAGAAATCGACGATATCAAGGCTTTTCATACTTATTTGAGAACAAAAGACGGTGAACTTGTTACCTATCCAAACAATCTTTTGCTTCAAAAAGGCGTTTCAATTGTAAATGTACCGAAAGAAAAACACGAATTCACCGACTAACTTTAACATTGCATTGGCGAATTTCAATGTATAGTATTTCGTAATTTCACGTAAAACCTAATAGTAACAGTAAATTACAGATGCTTAAAAAACTACGATTCTTTTTACTTCTTTTTCTAATCTGCGGCTGTCAAATTATTTCAGCTCAAGAAAAACCTGTGAAAAAAAAGGATTCGTTGCGAGGCTATAGAAGTATTGAAGCATATTCAAAAAAAAGAGGTTTTACTAAATTTATCCATAAGTTAATTTTTAAGCCTGTAGACTCTAAAAAGCCAAAGAATAAAGCCAAAGATAAAGTTGTACTTAAAACATATGACAAAGTTGAAGGCAAAATTATTAGAAAAATTCAGATCACAACTTTAGATCCTTTTGGGTTTTCTGAAAAAGATTCTACCCGAAAAGCTAGAAACGGCTTTGAACGTTTTGGGAATCGAATTCATGTAAAATCAGCAAAACTTACAATCAAAAATTTACTGCTAATAAGAAAAAACAAACCTTTAGATTCACTTTTAGTCAAGGAATCTGAACGTTTGATCAGAAGCCAGCGCTATGTTAGAGCGGTTGATATTAGAACTGAATTATCAGAAAACAGTTCAGATTCAGTTGATGTTTACATTCGTGTTTTAGATTCTTGGAGTTTGATTCCAAATGCTTCTGGATCGACTTCAAAAACTACTTTTGAACTTACAGAAAGAAATTTTTTGGGCACAGGCCACGAATGGGACAATACATTTCGCCAGCGTTTTAATGACGGAAGAAATGCTTATAGTACTCGATATACAGTTCCAAACGTATTAAATACTTATATTAAAACCTCATTAGCTTACAGCTATGACGTTGATGATAATCATTCAAAAAGCATAACAATTGACCGTCCATTTTTCTCGCCTTTTGCAAAATGGGGCGCAGGAATTTATATTGCACAAGATTTCAGAAAAGATTCACTCCCTGATGCAGCAGGAACTTTGGCAGCGCAAAATTTCAAAGTCGGTACGCAAGATGTTTGGGTCGGAAAATCATTGCAGATATTTGAAGGAGATTCTGAAGAAAATAGAACTACGAATTTTATTACTTCATTGCGTTACCTCCGTAGAAATTTCACAGAAGCACCAGAAGTTACTTACGACACATTAAATTACTATTCAGACGAAAATTTTTTCCTTGCAGGATTTGGAGTCAGCTCTAGAAAATACATTCAAGACAAATATCTTTTCAATTATGGAATTACGGAAGACGTCGCCATCGGAAAAGTGTATGCGATGACAGTCGGCTATCAGAATAAAAATCACATTAACAGACTTTATCTAGGCGGACGATTTGCTTTCGGACAATATTTTAAATGGGGATTTTTCAGTACTAATATTGAATATGGAACTTTCTTCAGAGGCCCGATTACACAACAAACAACTTTTTCTTTGGAAATGAATTATTTTACCAATTTAATTTCTTTAGGTGAGTGGAAATTACGGCAATTTGTCAAGCCGAAACTTGTAATCGGAACGAATCGCTATGAAACTGTTGCCGACAGAATTAATATTAACGAAGAAAATGGCGGAATTCCTGGTTTCCGAAGCTATAATTTAAGAGGAACTAAAAAAGCACAACTGACATTTCAAACTCAATCTTATTCTCCTTGGAATCTTGGTGGTTTTCGAATAAATCCTTTCTTAAATGCAACAATAAGCATGATTAGCGATGACAATAACAATTTATGGAAAGGAAAAGCCTATTCACAAGTTGGTGTTGGAATTATGATCAGCAATGACTTTTTGGTCTTCAATACCTTTCAATTTTCATTTTCTTATTATCCATCCATTCCAGAAAGCGGCAATAATGTTATTCAAACTAACTCGCTGAAAACTACCGATTTTCGCATGCAGAATTTCGAATTTGGAAAGCCTGAAATCGTTCCTTACCAGTAAAAAAATACGATTGGCACAGTTCTTGGATTTCGGTATTTAAATAATACAAAAAAACAAGATTATGAAAACTCTAAAAATTATCTTCGCAGGATTTGCAGTGATTTTGTCAAGTCAACTTCAGGCTCAAGTTTCGGTTAATGTTAATATTGGAGGACGTCCAGATTGGGGACCGGTTGCCTATACTGAAGCAAATTATTATTATCTTCCAGATGTTGAAGCTTATTATGACGTGAGAGCTTCTAATTTTATTTATGTCAATAATGGAAACTGGATTTCGGCAAGACATTTACCCGCAAGATATAGAAGTTATGACTTGTATGCAGGTCCTAAAGTAGTCTTAACTGATTATCGAGGAAATCGACCTTACACGCATTTCAAAACTCATAGAGTAAAATATTACAAAGGATATCATGCGCCAAGAACTGTTGTTGTAAGAGAATCTCATCATCACAATGACAGAAAATATTATAAAAAACATAAAGTAAAAAAACACCATAGACATCATCATGATGACTAAAAATAATAGAAGAGAGCCAATTGGTTCTCTTTTTTGTTAAAGTTATTGCTAAAAAAGCCATCCGGAAAATTAATTATTATATTTGAAGCTATTGTTTTATAAACTTCAAACTAATGCAGAAAACTGCTTTTCTAGCGCTACTGTTTTTCCTTTTTTCCTATAAATCACAGGCACAACAGCCTCAGAAATTAAATTCTGGGGAAATTTACGAAAACATCCAAAAACTGAACTTTTTAGGTTCTGTTTTATACGTTGCAGCACATCCTGACGATGAAAACACAAAACTTATTTCCTATTTTTCAAACGAAGTAAAAGCTAGAACAGCTTATCTTTCTTTAACTCGCGGCGACGGCGGACAAAATTTAATCGGAGCTGAATTGCGAGAAATGCTTGGCGTTTTAAGAACTCAAGAATTATTGGCTGCACGAAGAATTGATGGCGGTGAACAAATTTTTTCTCGTGCCAACGACTTCGGATTTTCGAAAGAACCAAATGAAACTTTTTCTATCTGGGATAAAAATGAAGTATTGAGCGATGTAGTTTTAGCCATCAGAAAATTTCAACCAGATGTTATCATAAACCGTTTTGACCACAGAAGTCCGGGAACAACACACGGACACCACACGGCTTCAGCAATGTTGAGCATGGAAGCCTTTGACCTTTCCAACAATAAAAAAAGTTTTCCAGACCAACTTTCATATTTGGAAACCTGGCAACCGAAACGCATTTTTTTTAATACTTCTTGGTGGTTTTATGGCTCTGAAGAAAAATTTGAAAAAGCGGATAAAAGCAAAATGTTTTCTATAAATGCAGGCGTTTATTTCGGCTTAAAAGGAAAAAGTAATGGCGAAATAGCAGCGTTGAGCAGAAGCCAGCATAAATGTCAAGGTTTTGGAACCATGGGAACGCGTGGCGATGAAGCTGAATATCTTGAATTTTTGAAAGGTGATTTACCAAAAGATAGAGATAATTTATTCGAAGGAATTAATACAACTTGGACAAGAGTTAAAGGTGGCGAAGAAATTGGTAAAATATTGAGCGAAATCGAGAAAAATTTTAATTTCAAAGATCCTTCAATTCATCTTCCAAAATTAATGGAAGCTTATGCCTTGGTCAATAAATTAGGAGATAAACATTGGAAAGCGATTAAAAAACAAGAACTTGAAACTATAATTTTAGCTTCAGCAGGATTATTTTTTGAGGCAACTTCTGCTGAGCAAAGTTCAAATCCGAATGAAAATTTTACTCTGAAATTAGAAGCCTTAAATAGAAGTTCACAAGATATTGAACTTGTGGATGCCATCTTTTTAAACAATCCCGGAAACGGAAAAATTCTTGGTAGAAAATTACTAAAAAATAGTGTTTTTAAAATCGAAAGAGTGCTTCAAATTGCTCAAAATACACTTTACACTTCACCTTATTGGCTAAATGACAAGGGGACTTTGGGAATGTATTCAGTCAAAGAAAAAGAATTAATAGGAAACCCAGAAAGCAAAAGATTACAATTGCAATGGAATTTAAAAATTTGCGGTCAGCCTTTGACTATTAATAAAGAAATTGTCTACAAATATTCTGATCCTGAAAAAGGAGAAATTTATCAACCTTTTGAGGTTTTGCCAGAAGCAACAGCCAGCGTTTTAAATGACGTAACAATTTTTGCAGATTCAAAAACAAAACCTATTTCTGTAAAAATTAAAGCAGGAAAAGCAAATTTAAAAGGAAAAATCAGCTTGAATGTGCCAAATGGCTGGCAAGTAGTTCCTTCGCAGATAGAGTTTGAGATTGTCATGAAAAATGATGAAAAAATCGTTTCTTTTGAAGTTACGCCTCCATCTTTTGAAAACAAAGGAATTATTTCTCCAATAATTATTTCTGATGGAAAAAAATACACCCAAAAACTTACTGCTATTCAATACGATCATATTCCAAAGCAAATTGTTTTGATGCCGTCAGAAGCTTCTGTAGTTCGTTTAGATATCAAAAAAGCGGGACAAAATATCGGTTATATTGAAGGTGCTGGCGATGAAATTCCACAAAGTTTGAAGCAAATCGGTTATGATGTAAGAATTATAAAACCAGAAGAAATTACAGAAAATTCTTTGTCTGATTTCGATGCGATTGTAATGGGAATAAGAGCTTACAATGTTATTAATGATTTACAATTTAAGCAACGCTATCTTTTAGAATACGTGAAAAATGGTGGGAATTTAATCGTTCAATACAACACTTCTGGACGACGAGGATTTAACGTGCCAGATTTTTCTCCTTATGAATTGAATCTTTCTACGGATCGTGTGACAGATGAAAATGCAAAAGTTAGTTTTTTAGACGCAACGCATTCTGTTTTAAACCATCCTAATAAAATAACTAATACTGATTTTATGGGCTGGGTTCAAGAAAGAGGACTTTATTTTCCGGATAAGTGGGCAAAAGAATTCACACCAATTTTAGGAATGAAAGATTCAGGAGAATCTGAAAAACAAGGAAGCCTTTTGGTCGCAAAATATGGAAAAGGATATTATATTTACACCGGATTGAGCTTTTTCAGAGAATTGCCTTCTGGCGTTCCTGGTGCATTTAAACTGTTCACAAACCTAATTTCTATTGGAAAAAAGGAAAATTTATAAACCATGAAAGAAGAAAAAATAAGACGCTGGAAGAAAAATTACACGCTGGTCATTGTCGCAAATGTCCTTTATATTCTCATTTTTTATATCATAATGCAATATTTTTCATAAATGCAGACAATTGACTGGGTTGTTTTAATAATTACACTTTTATTCATCGTCTTTTATGGCGCTTGGAGAACCAAAGGCAGCAAAAATGTACAGGATTATATTTTGGGCAATAATGAAACGCCTTGGTATACCGTGGGAATTTCTGTTATGGCGACGCAAGCCAGTGCAATTACATTTCTGTCTACACCAGGCCAAGCTTTCAATGATGGTATGGGTTTCGTGCAGTTTTACTTTGGCTTGCCACTGGCTATGATTATCATTTGTATTACTTTTATTCCTATCTATCACCGTCTTAAAGTATATACGGTTTACGAATTTTTAGAGCAGCGTTTTGACTTAAAAACACGTTCTCTCGCAGCAATATTGTTCTTAATTCAAAGAGGATTTTCTACAGGAATCACCATTTATGCACCAGCAATTGTTCTATCATCTATTCTAGGCTGGAATTTAAATTTGATGAATATCGTCATCGGAATTCTTATCATTATTTATACAATGACTGGCGGAACAAGAGCCGTTAATGTTACTCAAAAACAACAGATGTTCATAATTATGTCTGGGATGTTTATTGCTTTTTTTATTATTTTAAGTCTTTTGCCAGAAGAAGTTTCATTCAATAATGCGCTTCAAATTGCTGGCGTAAACGATAAAATGAATATTCTAGATTTTTCGCTTGATAAAGAAAAAAGATATACCGTTTGGACTGGTTTGACTGGAGGTTTATTTTTGGCCCTCTCTTATTTTGGAACAGATCAGTCACAAGCACAAAGATATTTGTCAGGAAAATCAGTAAAAGAAAGCCAAATGGGATTGGTTTTTAATGCCTTGCTAAAAGTACCGATGCAGTTTTTTATTCTTTTGGTAGGGATCATGGTCTATGTCTTCTTTCAATTTCAAGCTGTTCCGATAAATTTTAATCCAAATAGCAAGGCGAGCATTGAAAAGTCTATTTATGCAAATGATTACAAAAAACTAGAAGGTGAGTTAGTAGAAATTGCTTCTGAGAAAAAAGAAGTTACTTTAGCTTATGTGAATCAACTAAATATCGAAACCGACAATAAAGTTCTAAAAAATAGAATTGTAGCTTTAGGCGAAAAAGAAAAAACAATTCGTGAGAATGCAAAAGTTTTAATTAGCAAAGCCAATAAAAAAAATAAAACAACAGATAGTGATTATGTATTTATTCACTTTATAATCCATTACCTTCCAAAAGGTTTTATCGGATTATTATTGGCCGTAATTATTTGTGCCGCAATGTCATCAACCGCTGCGGGCATAAATTCACTTGCTTCAACAACCGTAATCGATATTTATAAAAGAAATTTAAAAGAAGAAAAATCAGAAGCCCATTATGTCAAAGCTTCTAAGGGTTTTACTGTACTTTGGGGAGCAATCGCTATCTTATTTGCTTGTTTTGGCACTTTATTTGAAAATTTAATTCAATTCGTAAATATCATTGGATCAATTTTCTATGGAACAATTTTAGGAATATTTTTAGTAGCATTTTATATAAAATATGTAAAAGCACAAGCCGTTTTTTGGGCTGCAGTTTTTAGCCAATTAGCAATTTTTATAATTTATTATTTGGCCATTTATATTCATCCATCTGGCAAGGAAAAGCTGAGCTACCTTTGGCTAAACTTTATTGGAGTTTTGATCACAATAATTATTTCGCTACTATTTCAATATTTTAGAAATAGCAATAAGAAAATAGAAGAATAAAAAAAACCGGCTAGATAGCCGGTTTTTATTTCAATAAGAATTTATTTTTTACTCCATTCAGCAATGCTGTCTTTGTTCATTTTCACATAATCAGCGTTATTTGCTTTTTCAGCACCTGCTAAAGATAATTTTGCAGTTTCGATAGCTCCTTTTTTATCACCAAGTTTTGACTGAATTAACGATTTTTGTCTTAAAATCCAAAATGGTGCTTCTCCATTTGATTTTTCAATTGCTTTATTTACCCAAATTAAAGCTTTGTTTAAATCGCCATTTGCTTGATAATAATATTGTGCAGAAGCAAAATAATCATCAGCTGAAGGTCCAGATAAAGTTGATTCGATGCTTGCCATTGCCGTTTTTTGTGTTGGAACATCAAATTTTACAGCAACAAGTGTTTTTTCCCATGAAATTTCTAAACTTCCTGAATCATTGCTAATGTTATTTACTGCAATAGTCAAAGTTTCGACATTTCTATTTAAGCTTTCGGACTTTACATTTGTTCTTAAAACTACTTTATTTTCATTCCATTCAGCTGGTAAACCCCAATTATTTATGTCTTTGTAGAAAATCACATCCCAAGAATCTGCTTTTGGAATTGAATATAAACCATAGCTACCCTTTGGTAAATCCTTACCTCCAATTTTTACATCCTCGCTAAAAGTTACAATCGTATTTGCGTTTGCACCTGTTCTCCATAATTTCCCAAAAGGCACTAAATCTCCAAAAACAGCTCTTCCTTTTGCACTTGGTCGAGAATATTCAATATGCACGTCAGTCAATCCAACTACTTGAGTAACATCAGATTTTGGACTTGGAGCTGGAGTCTTTACTTGAGCTTCAACCACATAACTCATAAACAGTAATCCTGTTGCAATAATTATTTTCTTCATAAAGAATTTTTATTTTTTGATTAATTCGATTGCGAATTTAATAATTTCAGTTCTATTAATCCGATAATATAAAGAATAAAATATATTCTGTTTAACTTATAATAAACTTTATTAAACAATTTTGTATTTTTACGCTATGAAACTATATTCAATACATACAAAGCAAAAGCTTCCAGTTTCGTTGGATGAAGCTTGGAAATTTATTTCTGATCCTAAAAATTTGGAAGTAATTACACCAAAATCAATGGGCTTTAAAACGTTTTCAGGCGATGAAAAAGAAATGTTTCCCGGACAAATAATTCATTATAAAATCACTCCATTATTTGGAATTTCAATGCAATGGGTTACTGAAATCACTCATGTTCAAGACAAAAAGTTCTTTGTGGATGAACAGCGATTTGGTCCGTATAATTTTTGGCATCACAAACATTTTTTAAAAGAAATTCCTGGTGGTGTTGAAATGGAAGACATTGTACATTATAAAATACCGATGGGAATTTTAGGCCAACTTGTTCATCCCTTTTTGGTAAAACCTAAATTAGAGGAAATTTTTGCCTTTAGACAGAAAAAATTAATTGAACTTTTTGGAGAATTTAAATAGAAACAATGAATATATTTTGGTTTCGAAGAGATTTACGATTAGATGATAATGTTGGATTTTTTAAAGCTTTATCTGATTCTGAAACACTTCCTATTTTTATATTTGATAGAAATATTTTGGAAGATCTTCCAAAGGATGATGCTCGTGTTACTTTTATTGCTGAACTTTTGAAAAATATGCAAATTGAATTGCAAAAGCAAAAAAAGTCATTGGCTATTTTCTATGAAGAACCAGAAAAAGTTTTTAAAAAATTAACTGATGAAAACGAAATCAAAGCTGTCTTCACTAATCACGATTATGAACCTTACGCGAAAAATAGGGATTTAAAAATAGCGAAGTTTTTAAAATCTAAAAATATTGAATTCTATACTTTTAAAGATCAAGTCATTTTTGAAAGAAATGAAATAGTGAAAGATGACGGAAAACCTTATGTTGTGTATACGCCATATTCCAAAAAATGGAAGGAAAAATTTAATGATAAGCTGGCAGAAGAATTTCCTTCGGAGAAAAAATTAAGCAAAATATATGATCACAATTATTCTTTTTTATCCTTAAAAGATATTGATTTTGAAAAGTCGAAAATCAAAGTTGAAGATTTTGATATTTCAGGAAATGTCATTGAAAATTATAAAGAAACTAGAGATTTCCCAAGTATTGACAAAACTTCACATTTAAGTCCGCATTTGCGCTTTGGAAGCGTTAGCATTCGAAAAATTGTAAAAACGGCAAAGAAATACAAAGAAGAAACTTTTTTAAATGAATTAATTTGGAGAGAATTTTTTATGCAGATTCTATGGCACTTTCCAAATACTGTCACTGAAAGTTTTCGTCCTAAATATGACAATATCAAATGGCGAAATAACGAAAAAGAATTTAAAAATTGGTGTGAAGGTAAAACCGGATATCCTATTGTAGATGCCGGAATGCGACAATTAAATGAAACCGGCAATATGCATAATCGCGTTAGAATGGTGGTTGCAAGCTTTTTATGCAAACATTTACTGATTGACTGGCGTTGGGGTGAAGCTTATTTTGCCGAGAAACTTTTAGATTATGAGCAATCCAGCAATATTGGAAACTGGCAATGGGCATCAGGAAGTGGCGTAGACGCAGCGCCTTATTTTAGAATTTTTAATCCGAGCGAGCAAGTGAAAAAATTCGATAAGGATTTTAAATATATTAAAAAATGGGTTCCCGAATTTCAAGAAATAAATTATAAACCGATTGTCGATCACAAAGAAGCGCGGGAAAGATGTTTAAAGGTTTATAAGGAAGCCGTTTCATAAAATTGAGCTACAAATTCAAAAATTTTGACTAAAAATCAATGAACTTATGGCTCAATTTTAATTATCTTAAGGAATTTATATTTTTAATTCTTTCAAAATTCAAATCACTAAAATCATAAACGATTATATCAGCCAAAGACTGGTCTTGAAAATTAGCGTCTTCACTTTTATAGCCAATACAAAAAATGCCAGCTGCTTTTGCGGCTTTGATTCCGTTTGTGCTGTCTTCTATAATAATGCACTCTTCGATTGGCGCCTTAGAATATGATGCCGCTTTTAAGAAAATCGCAGGATTTGGTTTTGATTCTGGAAAATCATTGCCACTTATTTTATGCGTAAAATATTGGTCTAAATCAAAACGTTCAAAAACCTTGTCAATAATTTGCATTTCAGAAGAAGAAGCAACAATCAATTGAATTCCGTTAGCATACAAATCAATAATCAAATCTTTCACGCCTGGCATCAAATGCAGGTCTTCTTTTTTATCAAAAGCATCGATAAAAAGATTATTTTTTGCTAAAATCAAATCACCAATTTCTTGCGGAAGCTGAAATCTGTCTTTTAATTTTTGGTAAATCATTTTATTAGAATTACCTGTAAAAGTGTTAAATATGTCGGCAGTTACCTCAATATTCAATTTCTTAAATTGCACTAAACTTACTTCGTGATGCAATGGTTCGCTATTAACAAGCACACCATCCATATCAAAAATTACGGTCTTAACCATAAGGAAATTTTATTTTAAATTCTTAATTTTTTCGGCAGATAATTCGTTGAAATGATTGATTATCAAATCTGCTTTTGACAAATCTTGAAGTTTTGAATGTTCACTATTATAACCTACGCAAAAAATTCCGGCAGCAACAGAAGCTTGAATTCCGTTTGAAGAATCTTCAATTACAATACATTCATTTTTTGGCGCCATTGACAAAGAAGCTGCGTGTTCGAAAATTGCGGGATGTGGTTTTGACTTCGGAAAATCTTCACCGCTCACAATATCTGAAAAATATTGGTGCAAGTGAAAACGCTTAAAAACTCTGTCGATTGTTACTTTTGAGGCTGACGAAGCAACAATTAATTGAATTCCGTTTTGATATAAATCTTTAATCAAATTTTCTACACCCTCAAGCAAATGGAGGTCTTCTTTGGTATCAAAAGCATCATTAAAAATATTTCTTTTTCGCTGAATTAAATTTTCTACTTCGTGCTCTAAATTGAAAATATCTTTCAGCTTTTGGAAAACATTTCGTGTAGAATTTCCTGTGAAAGTAGCAAACATTTCATCAGTTACAGGAATATTCAATTCATCAAAATGATGAAAATAAGCATATCTGTGAACTGGTTCAGTATCGACAATCACGCCATCCATGTCAAAAATTACTGTCTTAATCATTATCTTTTTCTTCTTTTTTAAGTATGTGTCTAATTACAGTTTCTGCAGCATACAAACCAAAAAGTCCAGGCATATAGCTGTTTGTTCCATAAAATGATTTTTTATAATTCTTACCATCTGTAGTTTTTAAACTTGCTTCATCTTGAATTTCTGAAGAGAAAACTACCTTTACACCTTTATCAATTTTCACTTCTTTCAAGCGCTTTTTTATTGCTTTTGCCAAGAAGCAATTTTGGGTATTGCTGATATCAGAAACTTTTACTTTTGAAGCTTCCATTTTTCCTCCAGCGCCCATACTGCTGATTATTTTAACTTTTTTGCGCTTTGCTGCAATAATTAAATTTAGTTTCGGAGTCACGCTGTCTATGCAATCCATGACATAATCAAATTCGTCAGAAACAATTTCAAAAGCTCTCTCTGGTGACAAAAATTCTTTGATTTTTGTTAATTCTAATTCTGGATTGATATCCATCAAACGATTTCCGACAACATCAATTTTTGGTTCACCAACAGTAGAATGCAATGCTGGCAATTGACGGTTAATATTCGTAATATCAACAACATCACCGTCAACAATTGTGATTTTTCCTATACCAGCTCTTGCAATAAATTCTGCAGCAAAAGAACCTACGCCTCCAACTCCAACAATTAGAATATTAGAATTTTTTAATTTTTCCAAGCCTTCTTTTTTGAATAATAATTCGGCTCTTTCAGTCCATTCTGCCATAATTGTAATTTTTATTTTTCAGTAAATATTCTCCTGAAATTTGTTTCAATTGTATTCTTTAATTTATTTATTTCTAAATTTTTATACTTCGAAGCTACTTCATAAACTTCCTGTATTTTTTCTTCTACTGTATCTGTTTCCAAAAAAAATCTATCATTTGGAATACTCTGAAAGACAGATTCTAATTCTGGATTTCGAAGCAAATATTTTCCAAACGAAAGATAAAATCCGTTGTCTAATAATTGTTTTGCTAATTCTTGCTTCTTAGAAAATCCATGAATAATCATTGGAACAGAAATTTTTTGCTCATTTTTTATTTTGATTAATTCTTGAAATGAAGCGACACAATGGATCACCACAGGCTTCTTGAACTTTTGAGCCAAAGCCAATTGTTTTCTAAAAACTTCTTGCTGTAAATCAAACGGAATTTCGATTCTTTTGTCTAAACCACATTCGCCAATTGCAAAACAATTAATGTCAGCGAGTTTTGATTCTATAATTTTCAAATCCTCTTCCACTCTATTTTCAACGATATGCCAAGGATGAATTCCAATAGAATAATTTAAAATTGAAGTATCAAATTCTTGCGGATATTGATTTACCAATTCAAAAATATCTTGTTGATTTGTGGCTTTATGTGTATGAATATTATAGAACAAAATTTACTTTTTAAATTTCTTTACGCCCGCTTTTATTTCTATTGCCAAGTCATTTTCTTGTGGCGGAATTGGACAAGAATATTTGTGATTATAAGCGCAATAAGGATTATAAGATTGGTTAAAATCAATCACAATTTCGTCTCCAGCCGGAATTTGCAAATCAATATAACGTCCTCCTCCATAACTTTCAACACCAGAAGTCAAATCAGTAAAAGGCAAGAACAGATTGTTTTTGTACTTTTCAATCTTTTTTAAATCTTGGCTTTGGTAAATATTTAATTTATAAGGCTTTCCTCCTATCGAAAAATGTGCCTCACCATATTTTACATATAAGGGTTTTCTGTCAGTAGAAGTTGGCATTTCAAAAGGTTTCTCTTCAGGTGTTCTAACAAACTTTGCCGTCACAATCAATTTTTCATTGATAGGATAAAAATCTAGCGACTTAAATTTTTTCAAATCTTTTGGCTTTAGCGGACTTTCTTCTGGATTTGCGTATTCAGAATTTATTTTTTCTTGGAAAGCAATTACAGAATCTCTAACAAATCTTTTTTGGCCAAAAGAAACGGTCACAGCAAGCAAAAAAATCAGACTTAATATGTTTTTCATAGGATTTTAATTTATGCAAAAATAGGTAAAATTATCGATTACAAATTCTTAAAAACACCTTGCATTCTTCGTAATTTTGTTTTAAAAACTTAAAGACTAATGCTTCAAAAGGCCTTTTCAAGATATATCAATTCTTTCAGAGGATTTTCAAGAGAAATCTGGATATTGACGATTGTTACATTTATCAATCGTGCTGGCACAATGGTTTTACCTTTTTTATCTAAATATTTAAAAGAAGACTTGCACTTTTCATATCGAGAAGTTGGCTGGGTCATTGTATGTTTTGGGCTGGGTTCAATGATTGGTTCTTGGCTTGGAGGCAAATTTTCTGACAAGTTAGGATTTTATAAAATAATGATTTTCAGTTTATTTACTAGTGGTATTTTAATCTTTTGCGTACAATTTGTTACCTCTTTGATCGGATTGTGCTTGGCTATGTTTTTTATAATGATTATTGCCGACATGTTTCGACCTGCAATGTATGTTTCGCTTGGTGTCTATGCAAAACCCGAAAACAGAACACGTGCTTTTACACTCGTTCGTTTGGCTGTAAATCTTGGGTTTGCAGCAGGTCCGGCTTTGGGAGGCTTGATTATTATGGGAATTGGCTACAAAGGATTGTTTTGGATTGATGGTGCATCTTGCGTAATATCAATTTTAATTTTTGCCCTTTTAGTCAAGGAAAAGAAAAAATTAGCGCATGAAGAGCATCAAAATTTTGAAAAAGCGATCGTAAAATCCGTCTTCAAAGATGCTCCATTTTGGATTTTTCTTTTGGGAAGTTATTTAACTGCAATGGTTTTCTTCCAATTATTTACAACTTTGCCTTTGTATCAATCAGAATGGTATCATATTACAGAATTTCAAACCGGATTATTAATGTCAATGAACGGACTAATCATTTTTTTCTTGGAGATGCCGATGGTTAATTATTTTGAACGGAAAAATGTCAACAAATTGAAAATTATATTTTTGGGTACATTTTTGGTAAGCTTAAGCTATTTTACTTTACTGATTAATATTTGGTCTGGAATTTTAATTATCGGAATGCTCCTAATCACTTTTGGAGAAATGCTGAACTTTCCGTTTTCGAATACTTTTGCAATGGGCCGAGCTCCTAAAGGTCACGAAGGCCGATATATGGCACTTTACACTATGAGTTTTAGTTTGGCGCACATCACGAGCGCTAAACTTGGACTTGAAATAATCGCACGTTTTGGTTATCAAACCAACTGGTTCGTGATGGGAATTATGGGACTTATAGCCTGCTTTAGTTTTATTTATTTAAACCGAATGTTACTCCGAAATAATTATATATAACTAAAAATCAATTATTTAATATATTTAACTATATTTTTAGTTTAAAAACTATAAATATAGTTTGCAAACTAAAAATATAGTTGTACGTTTGTATTATTGAAAGTTAGTTCTATAGAAAAACTTTGGAATGCAGTGATTTATTCTGAAGTTTTTCTATTAAAATCAAATACAAAAATGCAAAAGTTAACCAATAAGGAAGAAGAGATTATGCAAATTTTATGGAAGCTTGAAAAAGCATTCGTAAAAGAAATTATGGCAGAAATTAAAGAAGACCAGCCACATTATAACACGCTCTCCACTATAGTTAGAATATTAGAGGAAAAAGGTTTTGTGGCGCACAATGCCTTTGGAAATTCGCATCAATATTACCCAATTGTAGCTATGGAAGATTATAGAAAACGTTTTATGACTACAGCTATAAATAATTATTTTGACAGTTCTTATAAAAATTTAGTTTCCTTTTTTGCCAAAGAAGAAAAAATTTCTGCCGATGAATTACGTGAGATCTTAGACATGATCGAAAACAAGAAATAACATGGAAAATTTAGTACTATATCTAGGAAAAGTATCTATTTTGCTGACCATTTTCTTTTTAGCTTACTTTTTTTTATTGCGAAAAGAAACTTTTTTCAATGCAAACCGATGGTATCTTTTAGCAGGAATTTTGACGTCAGTCACATTGCCTTTCGTTTTATTCAAAAAAGTGATTTTGGTAGAGCCAGTCGTTAGGCAATTTATTCCGATGCAAAACAATATAGTATTCCAACAACCTGATATTGTTTTGCCAGAACCTTCATTTGTAATCAATTGGTTTTATGTATTAATCGGAATTTATGTAGCCGGAATGCTTTTCTTCTTATACAAGTTTACAAAAGATTTATGGGCATTATATAAAATTTTAAAAAACCAAAAAATACAAGAATTTGAAAGATTTAAGCTTTTGGATACCAATACAATTCAATTGCCTTTTTCTTTCTTTAATTATATAGTTTTTAATTCGAACCAGTTTAAACAAATAGAATTAGAAAATATTTTAGAACATGAAAAAGTTCATAGTTCGCAGTATCATTCGGCAGATATGATTTTAAGCCAATTGTTTTGCATCGTCTTCTGGTTCAATCCTTTTGCCTGGTTTCATAAAAAAGCAATCGCTCAAAACTTAGAATTTATTGCAGATTCTCAAGCTTTAAAAATTGTTCCAGATCGTATAATTTACCAAAAAACATTATTAAAAGTCAGTGCACCTCATCAATGCATTCCAATCACTAATCATTTTTTTCAATCATTAATCAAAAAACGAATCGTTATGTTAAACAAAAATCAATCTAAAAGAAGAAATTCATTTAAGTATTTAGCAGTTTTGCCTTTACTTACTATTTTTATGTTACAATTTCAAGTAGAAACTGTGGCACAAGAAAAGCCGTTAAATGAGCAACAAGAAACTTCTAAACAAGAAGTTGAAATTGTAATTGATAAGAATTCCTCAGACAGCTACTTAAAAGAAAAATCAGAAACACTTAAAAAAGAAGGTGTTACTTTAAGATTTTCAAAAGTAAAACGAAATTCAAACAATGAAATTATTGCAATCAAAACTTCCTACAAAGGCAAAAATGGAAATTCTGCTGATAATTTCCAGAAAAGTGATTCACCTATTCAGCCTTTTAAAATTGTTTCAAATGATAATGAGGTGATGATCGGTAGCTTGAATTCTTCTATCCGCCAAAACTCTAGAAATAATAAAGCATCGTCATCTGTTAGAATCGCTGAATCAAACATGCCAGTAGCTCCAGTTCCACCTGCAATGCCTGAAATGCCAAACATTGGAAATATTCCTGTTCCAGCTACACCGGTAATGCCACCAGCTCCAACCGCGCCAAGCGTGGCTTATGACGAAAACAATAAAGACTGGAAAAAATTTGAAGAACAGATGAAACAATTTGAAATTCAAATGAAATCTAAAGAAGGTGAATTTGCTAAATTTGAAAAAGAAATGGAAAAATATGGCGAACAAATAGAAAAAGCTTTTTCTCCAGAATTTGAAAAGCAAATGGCTGAATTTGAAAAAAAGATGGAAAAATTTGAAGCCGAAATGGAAGTTTATCAAGAAAAAATACAAGCGCAAGGAAACAATTAATATCTTTATAAAATCAAAAAGGCTGTCGAAAATGACAGCCTTTTTTGTATCTTTAAAATAAAAGTATCATTATGTTCAAATTATTAGCAAAACTAAACAAATGGCTTTTGCCAAATTATACTAAGGAACAGCTTGATTTAGCCAAGGCAACAAAGTTTCAAAAAGCAATTATCGCTTGGAAATATTTTGTGACCACGAGAACTTTAGATTAATATTTTAAAGGAGAATATATTTCATATTGGCTTATTTTGTCTTTTCCGTTTAAGAAAGTAAGCTCCATTATGAAATTGCACTGCACGATTTCTCCTCCTAATTTTTCGACTAATTCACAAACTGCTTTTGCCGTTCCGCCAGTTGCCAAAACATCATCATGGATCAAAACTTTATCTCCTTTTTTGATTGCATCGGTGTGAATTTCTAAAGTATCTGTACCATATTCTAATTCATAAGTTGCCGATAAAGTTGTAAAAGGAAGTTTTTTTGGCTTTCTGACAGGAACAAATCCTGCATTTAATTTTTGCGCAAGAAGCGTTCCGAAAAAAAAGCCACGACTCTCAACGCCTATCACTTTATCAATCTTTTTATCGCCTAAACCTTTAAGCAACAGTTCAAGACACTCATTCATAGCGTGTGGATTTGCTAAAAGCGGTGTTATATCTTTAAAACCTATTCCTGGTTTTGGAAAATCCTGAATATCACGGATGTAATTTTCTATTGACATTTTTTTTTAAATTTTATTATGTTTTGGCTTGCAAGATAAACATATTTCCTTATATTTGCACCCGCATTAAGGCCTCGTGGCGCAACTGAATAGCGCACTTGATTACGGCTCAAGAGGTTACTGGTTTGAATCCAGTCGAGGTCACTAGACGGGACAAAGAGAAAAAACTCTTTTGTCCCGTTTTTTTTATATACTAATTAATTATTAATCAAACAGATAGACTCAATATTCTGTTAATATTTTTTGATTCCGTAATTTATGAATGGAAAATTTATAGATAAAAACTGATAACCCGCGCAGAAATTATCTTTCTTCTATTAGCAATCTTTTCTACTTTATTAGAAGATATGCAATACTATAAAAAATACATTCAAACAGACTAAATTATTTAAAAAGCTAACTCGTTGCAAAAATTTGTAGTTGTAATAATATAACTTATAATCTTAATCAAGTAACACAATTATTCTCATAAAGCTGTAAATTACTATAATAAATACAAAATACACTGGTTGCAAACAATACCTAAATATAAAATCATGGCTTATATACAACACAACCAAAACCGAATTAGGGATATTATAAGGAAATCTAAAATATATGCCGAACGTCATTATGCCTACCCTTTTCCTGAAGAGCCATTTTTTAGAGATATTTTAGAAAAATGTATTATTGATGCTCATGGCAACTGTTGCATTTCGACTTTACATGAATTGAGAATTAAAAAATTTTGGGATTTTACCAAAAGTCAAGCGCTTTCATATGTTTTAAATGCAATAAATGAAATTGAAGGCCCTCTCGCTATTCCGGGCCAAGCAAGATATTATGCTGACAAACTCGGAACTTCTTCAGATAATGCGATCAAAAAATTGTTAGAGTTAAAAAAACAATTCGAAGATCGCAATGACTATGTGGTACGCTAACATATCTTTTCAAAATTAATCTTAAGAGCTATAGAGTACTTGGGTTTATAATTCACCTAATTTTAAATTACTTTTTAATAAGTTTTGCCGTATAGATTTTGCTATCGCTGAGAATTGCTTTTACAAAATAAATTCCTTGAGAAAGTTTAGACAAATCTATTGTTTCATTTTGTACAGCTATCAGTTCTTTACCAATTGATGAATAAATTTTAACTTCTTTTAATGTCGAATGCGCCGACCGGATATAGACTATGCCTTGTGTTGGGTTAGGATAAATTGAAATGCCGCTAGATAGTTCAAACGGCTTTGTACCAAGTGAAGCAGGATCAAACTCATAAGCCCCTAAGTCAATTGCATCCCCTTGAATTCTGTCATTACCATCTAAATCACTAATAAACATCGATAAATCAGGTATCGTTCCTGAATTATAAAGAGAATTGTCTCCCATATCAATGGCTTGACTTTCATCTGATAATGCATAATCTTCGCCTGCAGCGTCTTCAAATAACGGATCAATATCCAGATTTCCTCCAAGATTTATGCTCATAGGTGCTAAATTAAAATCATTAAAAATTCCTCCATTCCAGTTAGAACTTCCGCCACTTGTTCTGATTATTGTATTTTTAAAGGATACATTTTGATAAGTCCAAAACTCTGGCGAATTGATATAAACTGCAGTATTATTGTAAATAATTGAATTGCGAATGTAATTGTTTCCATTTCCTGGATTCAGATAAATGGCGCCTCCATATTGTGAAAAGGCATGATTTTCGGTAAAAGTGCAGTTCGTGACATAAAAATCTCCATCTGCATCCCTGCGGATCGCACCTCCAGAAGTGCTTCTGTTTTTGTAAAATATTGAATTACTTACGGATATCCTGTCGGCTGTTTTTCCTTGTACTTGCAATGCACTGTTCAGGTTATTTTTAAATATACACCGATCAATAGTAACATTTAACGGATGTGTCATAACCGGTGCATTTGGATTAACTGAACCAAAGGCCATTAAGATACCTCCATCAGATGCACTGTAGCCGTTTGAATCAAAAACAGAATTGGTAATCGTAGCAGTGCTATTTTCAATGAGTACAACTTTTCCGATACCTGAAGGCACATTTTTATTGTTGTTTTCAAATAAACAATCGTCTATCAAAACATCACTATTGTTAATAATTCTCATGGCGGAACCTAAAAGAGCAAAATTTCCGGTAAAAGCACATCTTTCAAAAGAAGCATGTGCATTGTCCTGCAAGAAGATAGTATGTGATCTGTCGTTTAAACTATAATTATCTGAAAAATAACAATCTATAAACGAATTTCTCGACGCTCTGCGGATTTCCACTGCACCATAATTAAGCGCTGTGAAAATAATATTTGAATACATTGCATCAGAGTTGCTCTCAAGAATTCCGAACATAAATGCTGGAGAATTTTCATTTTTGGTGATTACAAAACCATCTGTCAAAGTTTCTGAAGAAATATTTTTACCTGCCGGATGAGAATTTCCAATAACAGCAATGTGAGTAGAGGTCAATAGTGTTGGATGAAGTGTAGTATTCCTGTCTTCAAAAGTTGGATTACCAATAGCAGGAAAACCTCCATAAACCTTAACGCTTTCTCTTAATTTAAAATAGGGTACTGGAGCATAATAAGAACCTTCAGCTACCCAAACCGATTTGCCCTCAAACTGTTTGTCCATCATCAATTGCAAATCTCCGGAAGCATTTGCCCATGAAGAACCGTCCCCTGTTCCATTTTGTTTTACATATAAGATCTCTGATTGGAGATTTTGATATTCAGAGAGGCCTATGTCAATTACATCCACAATTCTGCTGTTATTAAAAAAATCTTTATCAAGATAATCTAGGGCTGATTGATAAGCTTCCGTATTGCCTTTGTTTATTCCTACACTGTTGGCTTGAAGCGAGTAATCAGTATTAAATAAAGGATTTACATCATGATTTCCTCCCAAATCAATCCCATAGTTTGTAAACTGAGGAGTTTCAAATAAATAATCGCTTCCCTTGCTGCCTTGTAAAATACAGTTTGAAGCAAAAAAATTGACATTTTGTCCTGTCATAAAATTATCGTTGTCGTAAGTGTTATACCTTAAATTGGCAGTATTTCCATAAATGATGCTGTTATAAAAATGGCAAGTCGTATTAGTAAGCCACAACCCGCCTATATAACCATCTGCGTGATTATTTGCTACTACACAATTATAAAATTTTGGCGTGCCTCCACTAATTCGGATTCCGGCAGTATCACCATCACTGCCTGGGTTCAAAAGCGAAGTATTATTAGCCACCAAAATCTGGATAAAGGTTGAATTAGAATTTGAGATGTTCATCCCTGCGCCTAATCCCATGGAAGACACGTTATTTATTATTTTAATATTTCGGAAGGTTGCATCACAATTATAAGCAGTAAGGCCAGAACCACCAGTTGCATATCCGTCTCTAAGAGTAAGACCGTCAATAATAGTAGCTCTGCTGATGGGGTCAAAGGTGCCATTTGCTTCAAGAACTTTGGCTTGGTTTCCTTTTAAGATTGTTTCGTATAATCTTGGATTTCTATCATTTTGAGTAGGATTGGCAAGATCAGGAAAGCCTCCATATACTGAAACGCCTTCTTTCACTGAAAAAGAAAAACCTTCAGCTCTTTGATAAGTTCCTTGTTTTATCCAGACTTCATCTCCTGACCTGGCATTGTTTATTGTTGTTTGCAGATTATTGGAAGGCAAAGTCCAACTGATACCGCTTCCTGTTCCATTTTGGGAAACATACCAAATTCTATTTTGAGAAAAAAGCAATTGAAAATTAAATACACATACAAAAAACACAAGCAAAAAGTAGTTTTTATTCATAATAAATTGATTTTTCATCAAATATAATAAATAATTTTTTGTTAATAATTTGAAAATTAACTTTTAAGGAATAAAATTCGAATTCATTAATATACAAATGAATACTTATAATTTGTCTTATTTTATCTCTACTTAATTTATGAATTGCAAAACATATTTGTATAAAGTATTGGCTTTTTAGTAACTTACGCTTAAAATTAGGCAGTCATTATTTCCAAACGTTAAAACAACAAGCAATATTAAACAGTCAAAATTGGCCGAAAATCAAACAAATGAATAGTGATTTCTATTATAAATTTATAGAACCTGACAAGTCGATTGCTGATTTTGTAGAAAATATTGGTATGTTCCAAAATAAATCAGATACGGCAAAAGAAGTGGTTCTGATGCCTGATGGAAGAGTAGATTTATTTTTTCTGCAATCAAAAGATGCACCTTTTCAGGTAATTCTTATTGGATTGGAAACAGCACCAGAACAAAGAAATATTCCGCCACAAACGCTTGCTTTCAAAATCAGCTTCAAACCACTTGCAGCAGAATATATTTTGCAAACTTCTATTGCCGACATTGTAAACAGTGGCAAAAATCTCCCCGAAAGTTTTTGGAATTTTAATGCCGATGATTTTAAAGATTTTGATTCATTTTACAACAAAGCATCTGAAAAAATAAAAATGCTTTTGCCAGACGCAATTGATTTAAGAAAACACAAGCTTTTCGAACTAATTTATGCTTCAGATGGAGAAATGACAGTAAAAGAACTTTCTGAAAAAATAGCTTGGAGCAGCAGACAGATTAACCGATATTTCACGCATCAATTCGGACTTCCATTACAAGCTTTTTGTAAAATTCTGCGCTTCAGGGCATCTTTAGGACATATCGCAAAAGGAAAACTTTTTCCCGAATTAAACTTTGCAGACCAAACACATTTTATAAAAGAAATAAAAAAATTTTCAGGCGTAGTGCCGAAAGAATTATTAAAAAACAAGGATGACCGATTTGTACTATTATCTGTCCTTCAAGAAAAATAATTTTGTCCCGTATTTAAAAACTATACGGCATGTTATTAGAAAATAAACAAGTTGCTATTATTGGCGGCGGTCCAGGAGGACTTACATTAGCAAGGCTTTTACAGTTACAGGGAGTAAATGTAAAAGTATATGAAAGAGATTTGAATAAAGAGGCGCGCGTTCAGGGATCGCCACTAGACTTGCATGATGAATCGGGTTTGGCAGCAATTCGCGAAGCAGATTTGTTTGCTGAATTTAAGGATAATTTTATGCCAGGTGCCGATAAAACACTCATCATGAATGAACATGCGCAAATAGTTTTTAGCGACCATGAGACAAATCTTGAAGAAGATTTTGGTAATGAATATTTTCGGCCAGAAATTGACCGTGGTGCATTAAGAAAAATATTGTTAGAATCTTTACAAGATGAAACGGTCCTTTGGAACAGCCATTTCATTTCAATGGAAAAGCAAAACGAAGGCTGGCTGTTGCAATTTAAAAACGGCGCGACAGCTTACGCAGATATTGTAATTGCTTCTGACGGTGCCAATTCTAAAATCCGTCCATATATTACAAGTAGCAAAGCATTTTATTCAGGCATAACAATGTTAGAAGGCAATGTTTATGAATCAAAAACTGTGGCTCCCTATATTTCATCATTGATAAATGGTGGCAAAATTATGGCTTTTGGTAATCAAAAAAATATATTGCTGGGTCAAAAAGGTGGTGGCGATCTTGGATTTTATGCAAGTTTCAAAATAGAAGAAAATTGGGTTGCCAATAATGGCTTGGATTATTCTGATAAAGCGCAAATGCTGACATGGTTCAAAAATGAATATCCAGAGTGGAGCAATATTTGGAACGAGCTGTTTGAAAACGCCACAATGCCTTTTATCCCGCGTCCTATTTACTGCATGCCTTTAGATCAAACCTGGGAAACTTTGCCTAATCTGACAATGATTGGCGATGCCGCGCATGTCATGCCACCCTTTGCAGGAGAAGGTGCAAATATGGCTATGCTCGATGCTTTAGAACTAAGCGAATGTCTGACATCCGACAAATTTGGAACGTTGCAGGAAGCTATTTCCTCTTATGAAATAAATATGCGCAAAAGGGCTGCAACCGCAGCAAAAGAATCCCTTGAAAATGGTGAGAAAATGCATGCAAAAGATGCACTGGAAAAAATGCTGGCTTTTTTTAGTGGAAAATAAAATATCTAATTAAAAAAGTATTCCAATCAATCATCAATGTGATTTTAAAATTAGTAATAATTTTTAAAGTGGCTATTCCAACAAATGAATAACCACTTTAAAAATTCGTTGCTGATAACTGAGCAATTAAAAAATGAAATTATAGAACTTTTTTAACGAACACTGTTGTAAATTTCGGCAACTTAACTTAATTCTCATGAAGCAGCTTTACGCATTTCCATTTTATGCAAAATTTGCATTGATACTTTTTATTATTATCGGTTCAATTACTCTATTATATTTTGGGCAGGGCGTGCTGGCTCCACTCCTGCTTTCTTTACTTTTTGCTATTTTAATTGAGCCAATATCAGGATTTCTTCAAAAGAAACTTAAATTCCCTAATACACTCGCAACGGCAATTGCAGTGATTTTGTTCCTGTTGATTTTTATTATTCTTTTCTATTTTATTTCTCTCCAGTTGGTGGGAATGGCAGATGATTGGGGAAAGATAAAATCAAACCTAAATACACATTATTCCAATTTACAAGGATATATTGAGTCGTCTTTTGGTATTAGTAAAGAACAGCAAGAAAATGCAATTTCACAAGCTACAAGCGATTCAGCATCTACGGGGAAACAAATGGCTGGTGCAACTTTGGCATCCATTACAGACTCATTGTTGAATCTTATATTGATTCCGATTTATATGTTTCTAATCCTCCTTTATAAAAAACACTTTATCAAGTTTTTACGCGACCTGGTGAGTGAAAAACACCATACCATATTGCGCGATATATTAGCTACGGTAAAAATTTCAGTTCGAAGCTATATTATGGGTCTTTTGATAGAAATGGTCATTGTTTCTGTTCTTACATCTATAGGACTGATGCTTATTGGTGTAAAATATGCAATACTTCTTGGTATCATTACTGGCTTGCTAAACCTAATTCCATATATTGGAATTGTAGTTGCCGGTCTGTTAACAGTAGTTGCCTCACTCACTGGAAGTACAGATGCAACTATAATTATCGGAATCCTTGTAGTAAATATTGTGGTACAGTTTATTGACAATAACATTTTGGTGCCTATGATTGTCAGTTCAAAAGTCGAAATAAACGCGATAGCTTCCATTGTTGGGATCATAATTGGCGGACTGCTCGGTGGAATTACAGGAATGTTTCTAGCTATACCAATGATTGCGATTATGAAAATTATTTTTGACCGAGTAGAATCTTTGAAACCTTGGGGTTATCTCCTTGGGGACAATCTTCCTAAAAATGTAATGTGGAGGAGAAAGTTTAGGACTGAAATTTAATATAATAAGGATAAGTTGTTGCTAAGAAACTCCCAATAGCAAAACTTTATAAATTAAGTAACCATTTTCTTAACAAGCTTGAGGCAATTATAGATTAATTGGTATGAAATAATTCAGTTGTAGCACAAATTCTTTAACGAAAACGTAATAATTAGCTTAAACTATACGAAAACTAAACTTATATATTTGGCTTTCAAACATTTAAACTTAATTATTAGAATGAAAACATTTTTACGATTTAATGTATTCCAATTACTTTTAATAGCAGTAGTTGGTCTTTTTTTTCAAAATTCTTACGGGCAAGTTTCGATTGCTACTCACAATGTAAATGTAACTACGGCCTTGACAGGTTGGAATGGAACATTACCTAATGGATTTACGGTAATTTCTGATGGCAACTATATTGGTTCTACAGTTGCAACAAATGGCGGATTATATGCTGTTGCAAATGGTGGTTTTGGCTATCAGGCATCAAGTGGTGTTGCATCTGTTGAGCTTAAAGGAACTTTTAAAAATACGACTGGTTCAGCAATAACTTCAGTGCAAATATCTTATCAAGCTTTTATAATATTTGCAAGAGATTCAAGAAAACCAAACTGGACAGTTACGTCTAGCTTAGGAGCTGTAAGCGGTTTAAATTGGACTTACAACGATAGTAATAGGCTGGCTACAAATCCAGCCACAAAGACGGTTACGCTAAGCGGTTTAAACGTTCCTAATAATGCAACTTTTACATTAACGTTTTCTTCAGATCGTGGTACAGGCACTGGCTCGTCATCCATGATCGGACTAAGAAATATTATTGTAAAATCGGTGGTGCCTACAATAGTTACAGATCTTAATTCACTAACTTTTGATGATACTCAAATAGGAACCACTTCTGTAACAAAAACAGTTGTAGTGGGCACAACTTCAGCCACAGGAACCGTGACTGCAACGGCACCAACAAATTTTGAAGTAAGTTCAAATGGCACTACTTGGGGTTCTACTGCAACTTTAGCCACTACTGGCGCTACTTTACATGTGCGTTTTTCACCTTCTGCAGTCGGTTTACTTACTGGAAACATTACTTTGTCTACCGCTGGTGCAACCGATAAATTAATCGCCGTTTCTGGTACTGGTATTGGATCTTCTGCAAGTATAACCACAGATATCGCAACATTTGGTCCGTTTTGTAACTCAGATGCTACAGTTTTAAATGTAAATTTCACTACCATAGGAACTTTTACAGATACTAATTTTTCAGTACAGCTTTCAGATGCTACCGGAACCTTTCCCGCAACAGCAACAAATATAATTGGAACAGGAACAACAAGTCCAATCAATGCAACAATTCCTTCAAATACAATAGCGGGAACAAATTATAGGATGAGAGTTTTAAATGCTGATCCGCTAACTATTAGTAATGATAACGGAAGTAATATTAGCATAATAGGTGCAAACGTTGGAGGTACAATTTCGGGTGGAACATCTGTTTGTGGTGTAACAAATTCTGGAACTTTGACATTAGAAAATCATGTCGGAGATGTTACAAAATGGCAATCTTCTACATCACAAGATTTTAGTGTTTCAGTTAATGATATAGCAAATACTACAACTACATTAACATTTTCGAATCTAACAGAAACTACTTATTTCAGAGCTGTAGTTAATAATGGAATTTGTGCTTCTGACAATTCTTCAACAGCTACAATTAATTTTAGCTCTTTAACAACACCAGATTTTCCTCAGATTCCTGCTTTCTGTTCTGGATCGACTGCCCCTGTTTTGCCTCTGACTTCTCCTAACGGAATCACGGGAACCTGGAATCCGTCAACAATTTCAAATACAATTCCTGGAAATTATATTTTCACTCCTGATGCTGGGCAATGCGCATCATCTATAACTTTGTCGACTACAATTAATCCTACAATAATTCCTGACTTTAGTACTAATTTGACAATTTGCAATGGAAATACTGCTCCTAATTTACCAACCATTTCACCTAATGGAATTAATGGAACTTGGAATCCAGCAACAATAAGCAATACTACAGATGGAATTTATACTTTTACACCAGATGCCGGGCAATGCGCTTCGCAAGCAACACTGACAACGAATGTGACTGAACTAACTATTCCAGATTTCGCTCAGATTCCCGCCTTCTGTTCAGGATCGACTGCCCCTGTTTTAACGCTGACTTCTCCTAACGGAATCACGGGAACCTGGAATCCAGCTACAGTTTCAAATATGGAGAACGGAACTTATGTATTCACGCCGGATGCCGGGCAATGCGCTTCGCAAGCAACACTGACAACGAATGTAACTGAACTAACTGCTCCAGATTTCGCTCAGATTCCCGCCTTCTGCTCAGGATCGACTGCTCCTCTTTTAACGCTGACTTCACCTAACGGAATCACGGGAACCTGGAATCCAGCTACAGTTTCAAATACGGAGAACGGAACTTATGTCTTCACGCCGGATGCCGGGCAATGCGCTTCGCAAGCAACACTGACAACGAATGTGACTGAACTAACTATTCCAGATTTCGCTCAGATTCCCGCCTTCTGCTCAGGATCGACTGCTCCTCTTTTAACGCTGACTTCGCCTAACGGAATCACGGGAACCTGGAATCCAGCTACAGTTTCAAATACGGAGAACGGAACTTATATCTTCACGCCGGATGCCGGGCAATGCGCTTCGCAAGCAACACTAACAACGAATGTGACTGAACTAACTGCTCCAGATTTCGCTCAGATTCCCGCCTTCTGTTCAGGATCGACTGCTCCTGTTTTAACGCTAACTTCTCCTAACGGAATCATGGGAACTTGGAATCCGTCAACAATTTCAAATACAATTGCTGGAAATTATATCTTCACGCCGGATGCTGGGCAATGCGCTTCTACAGTGACTTTAACGACTTTAATTAATGTAACACTTCCTCCTACAGGAACCGCTACTCAAGATTTCACAGGAGGTCAAACTTTGGAAGATTTTATTGTTGTCGGTGAAAATATCAAATGGTATGATGCAGCAACTGGCGGAAACGAATTACAAAATTCTGAAATTATCGTGAGCGGTACAATTTATTATGTTTCACAAACAATAAATGGTTGTGAAAGCGTGAGATTGCCAATTACTGCAGGAAATGATTTAGGAACTGATTCGTTTAAATTAGCAAATTTGAAATATTATCCAAATCCTACAGATCAAATCTTGAATTTAGAATACAGCCAGACTATATCTTCTGTAGCAGTTTATAATCTTCTTGGGCAACAAGTTTTGATTGCAAATCCAAATAACACAACAGTAAAAGTAGATTTGGCAAATTTAAATTCTGGAACTTATTTTATAAATATCCAATCTGAAAATAATTCTAAAACTATAAAGGTTGTCAAAAAATAATTTAGTAAAAGCTATTCAGAAAGCCTTCCAATTAACGGGAGGCTTTTTTTATTATAAAACCTATCACATTTAAGAGAGAACACAATTCATAAACAACTAAATATTAATATTTTACAAAACATTTTATTAATATATACTTATCCTTAAAATTGCATTTGTGAAAATTTATAAAACTAAATTTGAATACTAAAAGCGATAAAACCCTGCAGGTAAATCTCCTTTTGAATAAACAATATTAAATCCCCAAAACTCTTAATTATGTTTACAAAACGATTTTTCCAAGTTTTGTTTTTAGCGGGTATTTCAGGCCTTTCGTTTGGAATTACTGTACCTAGCTTAAAAACAATGGCCAAAGTGCCAACAGAAAGCAAAACCACTAAAAACGGTTTTTTGTCTTCTAAAAAAAATACAAACGAATTGCCAAAACAAGTATTAGAATGTACTGGTGGCGGAAACGAATCTTTCACAAACTTAGGTGCAAACCAAACTGCTTACATTTCCAGAACATGGATTGGCGATAACGGCGTGGAATGGTCGGCAACTGAATCTAGAAATGATCAAACGCTTAACGGAAAAGCAATCACTTTAAGATCGCAAGGAAAATTGACAAATGCTGTTGCAGTTGCTGGCGGTATTGGTGTTTTAAATTTCAATTACAAAAGAGTCTTTACAGGAAATTCTACACTAAGAATTTTTGTAAACGGCGTCCAAAAAGATAGCATTGCAGTATCTTCTGAAACACCTACTTCAGCTTCAATACTTGTCAATTTGGAAGGAAACGTAAATCTTGAATTCAGAAACAGCGGCAACAGAGTTGTCATTGACGATGTCTCTTGGGATTGCTACGGAACTTCTACAACAGCACCACAATTGCAACTTACCGATGCGGCTAACAATAATGTTGACTGCGGTACATTTGCTATAAATTTTGGAGCAAGCGCCGTAGGCATCCAAAAAGATTCTGTTTTTTCTATTAGAAATACCGGAACAGCAAATCTTGCCATCAATTCCTTGTCTTTAAGTGGTTCAAATGTTGGTGAATTCACAATTCTTTCACCTCCTGCAGGGCCTTTTACGATTGCGCCTCAAGATTCAACAGCTGTAACTGTACGTTATAACAACACAACTGCCGGAAACAAAACTGCTGTTCTGACAATAAATAGAAGCGATGTTGCTGAGCAATGTACGGTTAATCTTTTAGGAACCGGATTATTACAATGTGTGGCTCCTGCATCAACAGCAACTATTGCTATCTCAGATGTGAATCCGCTTTTTGCAAATGTTGCTGTAAGCAATGTTGTCGCTGGCGGCTATTTAGCTGTTTTGTCAGCTTCAAGTACTTTAGGTGCAACGCCAAGCAATACTTCTTTATATGAAGTAGGTGATGATTTTGGATCAGGAATCATTGTTTATAACGGTGCCGATGCTAATTTTTCAATCTCAGTTTTAGACTTCGGAAGTACGCCTTACGTCCACATCTTCCCTTATAATGCCGGAGATTGTTTTGATGGCCCGGTTTATGCTGGAGCAGCCTCACAAACATTTACAATTCCGTGTAGTGCTGGTTATGAAACTTTTTCAAATATCGAAACTACTACTTCAAATTCTTACCTGACAAGAAATTGGACTGGAAATTATGCTTCTTGGCAAGCAACAGATGCAAGAACTGACCAAACCTTAACAGGAAAAGGAATTGCTTTGCGTTCTGGAACTTTAAAAAATACTACTCCAATCGCTGAAATTGGAACAATAACTTTTAATTACAAACGTGTATTCATCGGTGATTCTACTTTGAAACTTTTTGTAAACGGAGATCAATATGGTGCTGACATCACAGTATCTTCTGAAACACCGCAAGTATTTAAGCAAGAAATACAATTGTCTTCTGATGCCGTAATTGAATTAGTTAATTCTGGCGGAAGAGTTATTATTGACAACCTTTCTTGGACATGTTATGAAGCTCCAAATACGCCTAAAATTCAATTGGCTGACAGCAATGGAGCACAAAGAGCTTGTGGCAATTTCACGTTAGACTTTGGAAATATCGCTGAAGGCATAAATAGAGCACGTACTTTCAATATCACAAATGTAGGAGGACAAAACTTAGTAATCAGCAACATTACTTCAAATAATCCTGCATTTACAATTACCGGAACTCCTTCTGTTATATTGCCATCTGAATCTGCTGAAATTTCAGTAACATTAAATACTGCAGGTTTGACTGTCGGAAGTCTTACTGGCATAATAAATATCACTTCAAATGACACTTCTTGTAGCTTAAATCTTGTAGCAAATGTTGCCTTGCCATGCACAACTCCAGTTTCAGGAACCGTGACAGCAAGCAATGTAACTTATTTCTCTGCTGATGTAGCTGCAACAGGAGCTGCTGATGGTTATATCGCAGTAGTAAGCTTTTCACCGCTTGTGGCTGTGCCAAATCAAGAAGATTTTCCTTATAACATCGGAGATTTTATTGGTGATGGAACAGTTGCTTATATAGGAACTGATAATGAATTTACAATATCTTCATTAGACCCAGCAACGCCTTATTATCTTACTGTATTTGCTTATAATAACAGTGAAGATTGTGCCGGACCTGCATTTGCCGAAGCAGCAACTACAACATTTACAACAATTGAAGTATTCTGCGGCGGAAATGAGACTTTTTCAAATATTGGTGCAAGCCAGAGCAATTATATCACAAGAAGCTGGACTGGTGACAACTTGGTTTCTTGGACTGCAACTGATGCTAGGACTGACCAAACCCTTACAGGAAAAGCAATAACTTTAAGAGCAGGTTCTTTAACAAACACAAGCTTTCCATCAAGTGAAGGAATTGCAGACTTATCTTTCAATTACAAAAGAGTTTTTACAGGAAATTCTACGCTGAAAGTTTTTGTTAACGATATACAATATGGAGGCGATATTACCGTAAGCTCAGAAACTGCAGCTGCTTTTTCTACTGCTGTTAATGTTACTGGCCCAGTTACAATAAGAATTGAAAATAGCGGTAACAGAGTAGTAATTGATGATTTAGTTTGGTCATGCAAGCCTACAAGCCTTAAGCAAGCTTTGAAAGAAAACAAATCAAACGCTAAAAATGATGCAGCAATTGTTGGCGATATCAAACTTTATCCAAATCCTAACAAAGGTCAATTCCAAATTCAATTTAATGATACAGAAGCAAATGCTGACGTAATTGTTTATGATATGACCGGTAAAAAAGTTTTTGGCAAGAAAGTAGCCGATAATGAAACTATTGATCTTGGAAGTGTTCAAAAAGGAATATATCTAGTTTCAATAACTTCTGGAAATTCAGTTTCAAACAAAAAGATTGTTGTTGAATAATTGCTTCTAGAATTAAAATGAATAGCTCCGACCGATGCAAAATTGGTCGGAGTTTTTTTTTTGATAACACGGTTGTAACATTTTGATAAAGACATCATAACTAATTGATTTATAACAAAAACTATCTTGCATTGCTTTTTATTTTTGAAGCAAATGCAATAAACAATACAAACAAACTCACTTTATTAAATTTTTAAAATGATGAAAAAATTACGCAATGTGATGCTTTTTATAATACTTTCCGTTACTGTATCTTCTTGGAGCCAGATCGGAAGCCTTGATACTTCTTTTGATCCTGATGATGGAGCAGATTTTCAGGTTAATGCGGCTTTGCCTTTGCCAGATGGAAAAATAATGATTGCCGGCGCTTTTACTGAATACAACACGGTTTCTAGAAAAGGAATTGCGCGAATAAACGCCGATGGAACTTTAGATACTACCTTTGATCCAGGAACTGGAATCCAGACTATTAGCAGTTCTACTGCTGTTGTAATCAATGGCATGAAAAGACTATCTGACGGAAAAATGATTATTGTGGGAAATTTTTCTGTTTACAATGAAACGCCCATTAAAAATATAGCAAGGATAAATCCAGATGGTTCGCTTGACACTTCTTTCACGCCACACGCGACGATGAGTGGCATCTTATATAGTGTGGCTTTGCAACCCGACGGAAAAATAATTATTGGGGGAAGCTTGATTGTCAATAATTCGAGATGCAGCGTAGCCAGATTAAATACTGACGGATCTCTCGACACCAGCTTTACATCTTATTTGACAGGTTTCGGAAATTCCTCTTTTACCCAATACGCGCTTGCTATACAGCCTGACGGGAAAATTTTAGCTGGAGGTTCTGTTCCTACAGCTACCAATGTTTTTGTGAAATTAGTTCGATTTAATACCGACGGAACAAGAGATACTTCTTTTACGCCAATAATCCACACTTCGGCCTCAACACCAATAAACGCTCAAGGTGCAGTTCAGTCATTGCTGTTGCTGCCAGATGGAAAAATAATTGTTGGCGGTGGTTATCAGCAACTATTCGGGTCGACAACAAAATATAATTTTACGCGATTGAATGCTGACGGAACTCTCGATGCTACTTTCAATAGCGGATCTGGAACAGGCTCTAACCAACTGAACTCCGTAAGAGCAACGGCATTGCAACCTGATGGCAAAATAATTATTGCAGGAGGTTTTAGTCTTTACAACGGAACAGCCAGAAAAGGAATCGCCAGAATAAATGCCAATGGAACTTTAGACAACACCTTTGTAGTGGGAACCGGATTCAATCCTGCATCAATAAGTTCGGTAACATTATTTGAAGATGGAGATATTTTAGTTGCCGGACATTTTACAGTTTATAATGGAACGACAAGAAATAGGGTTGCAAAAATTTCTACAAAGACAATCAACGTGGTTTCAATTTCTGAAGGTGGCCCTTTTTGTGCAGGCGCTAGTTTTACTGTAAATTACACGAGTATGCCAGCAGAAACTAGTTACAATGCAGAAAATATTTTCACTGCGCAACTTTCTGATGCGACAGGAAGTTTTGCCAATCCAATAACAATTGGAACACTTGCTTCTATAACTGATGGGACAATAAGCGTAACTGTTCCAGAAAATACCGTGGCAGGAACTGATTATCGAATTAGGATTGTGAGCAGTTCTCCAACTATTACCGGAGATAAAAATGCAACAGCTATTATCATCAATAAACCAACAGCACCAACTGGTACAGCCGTTCAAGATTTTGAAACAGGACAAACTCTTGCGGATTTCATTATTGAGGGACAAAATATAATTTGGTATGATGTGGCAATCGGAGGCACTGTTTTACCCTCAACCCATGTCATTGAAGAAGGAGTTGTTTATTATGCTTCGCAAACTATCGATGAATGCGAAAGTTTTGATAGATTAGAAATTACAGCAGGAATTGGCTTATCAGCAGAGTCATTTGAAATGAACAAATTAAAATATTATCCAAATCCAACAGATCAGTTTTTAAATGTTGTTTACAGTGAAAATATTTCATCTATAGTAATTTACAATCTTTTAGGACAACAAGTTTTGTCTCTGAATCCAAATTCTCAGACTGCAAAAGTAGATTTTGCTACTTTAAATTCAGGGACTTATTTTATGAAGGTTGTTTCTGGAAATGAATCAAGAATTATAAAGGCTATTAGAAAATAAAAACAATTACAAGCCATTAGAAGCTTTCCAAATGGAAAGCTTTTTTCATTTAATAACTTATCTATAACTTTTTGATAAAGAACCAATAAGCGATTTTAATTACAACAAAAACTATCTTGCATTCGCTTTTCTATTGCACCAGCATTTGCTATAAAAATAAGTCTATTATACTTTTAAATTATGAAAAAAAAATTACAAAAAATAGTGTTTTTTGTTTTACTTTATACAACAGCTTATAGCCAGATAGGAAGTCTAAATCCCTCTTTTGATCCTGATGATGGGCCCGATTTTCAAGTCAATACCGCTTTGCCTTTGCCAGATGGAAAAATAATGATTGGAGGAAGTTTCTCCGAATACAATGCTGTTTCACGAAATGGCATTGCTCGAATAAATGCCGATGGAACTTTAGATGCCACTTTTGACCCAGGAACCGGAATTCCAGTTATAGTCGGCAGAAATGAGAGAAAAATTGACGATATAAAAATCCAAGCCGATGGAAAAATTCTTATTGCAGGCATCTTTGACACTTACAATACTAGTGCAAAAAAAGACATGGCCCGCTTAAATGCTGATGGCTCATTGGATGCCAGTTTTACTTTAGATGCTCGAATAGTAACTTATATTGGAATAAGAACAATTGCCTTGCAGCCAGACGGAAAAATAATTGTTACCGGAACTTTTAACTTAAACGGTACTAGAAAAAGTGTTGCCAGGCTAAATGCCGATGGAAGTCTTGACGAAACTTTTTCTTCTTATATTACGCCTTATGGCTTAACTAACAATGAAATGTACCGCTCTCTGGTGATGCCCGATGGAAAAATTTTAATCGCGGGCACTTGTCAAATTACTGCAAACACTTTTTTACTGCTGACCAAGCTAAATCCTGACGGTTCGCGAGATACTTCTTTTACGCCTGTAACCCATACTTCAACCACTACCCCCGTTAGTTCTGGAGGTGCTATAACTTCACTGACACTGCTGCCTGACGGAAAAATCTTAGCAGGCGGTGGTTTCAATATACTATTTGGAACTGTACAGAAAAATAATTTTATCAGGTTAAATGCAAACGGAACTCTCGATACCACTTTCACTACTGGGACAGCAACTGGTACCAGCCCTCTCAACAGAGTATACTCCATTCTTTTGCAACCTGATGGAAAAATAGTTATTGCAGGATCATTTAATGCCTATAATGGCGTTGCAAGAAGAGGACTTGCCCGATTAAATGCCAGCGGAACTTTAGACAATTCTTTTGTCGTAGGAACAGGATTTGTTGATTATACTGCCGCATATACCGCATCTTGGTTGGCAGATGGTGATTTGATTGTTGCTGGTCTTTTCACTATTTACAACGGAACGACAAGAAACAGAATTGCAAAAATTTCTTTAAAAACAATCATCATTGAATCGATTTCAGAAACTGCACCATTTTGTACAGGCGCCAATTTACATTTAAATTATACGCCAATAGGAACTTACAATTCTTCAAATGTTTTTACCGCACAGCTTTCTGATGCTGTCGGCAATTTTACCAATCCAGTAGAAGTTGGATCGCTTGCTTCTTCTACTTCAGGAACTATAAACTTAATAATTCCAGAAAATATAATTACCGGAACAGGATATCGAATCAGAATCATTAGCAGTTCTCCTCCTGTAATTGGCGAAAAAAATGCGACCAGCATTGCAATCAACAAAACGCTACCGCCAACAGGATCACCGCTGCAAGATTTTACAAATGGACAAATTTTAGAAGATTTTATTGTTATAGGAGAGAACATAAAATGGTATGATGCACCAATTTCAGGCAATGAATTAGAACCTTCACAAGTGATAGAAACTGGTGTAATTTATTATGTTTCGCAAACCATTGACGGCTGTGAAAGTTCAGAAAGATTGAAAATTACTGCGGGAACTGACTTATCGGCAGAGTCATTTGAAATGGTGCAATTAAAATTTTATCCAAATCCTGTTGGACAATTCTTAAATTTTGAATATACCGAAATTATTTCTTCTATAGAAATATATAATCTTTTAGGGCAAAATGTTTTATCTAAAAATCTTAATAACAACATCTTAAAAATTGATATTTCTAATTTGAAACCTGAAACTTATCTAGCAAAAATTACATCAGGAAATAAGTCAAAAATAATAAAATTCATAAAAGTATAAAACATTTTTATACTATTCCTAGCCGTTTAAAACTATACTTTAAACGGCTTTTTTATGCATTATACATTCTTAGTTGCTAACTTTAAAATAACCATTTGATAAATTCGGCAACAAACCCAGTTAACCTTATAGACCTACATTGCGCAGATTTAAAATTTACTCAAATGAAATTAAAAAATGTTTTAAGGCATGGTGCCTTGATCTTTATTTTCTCCCTTTTTTTTTGCCAAAATTCCTTTTCTCAATGTTTTGAAATTGAAAGTATTTTAGTTGATGCCTGTGATGGTGATTCCCAATCAGAAGGCTTGAATGAGATGGTACGATTTAAGGTAGGAAATGCTGCAATCAACACTAACAATTTATCTGTAACCTGGCCAAATAATGCCTGGGGCGGTGTTATTCAAAATGCAACTACAACATCAAAAGTAGCAGCCTTAAATGCTGATATTCTTGATGCAGGAGGCTGTGGACAATTAGTTCAACCCACATCTGGCATACTTCCGGCAAATGCAACCGTTATATTAGTAACAAGTTATAATTTTGACATAACATCAAATTCTTTTGGTGCATTGACCGATACGATTTATATTCTTTTTCAAAATTCAAATACAACTAGTGGTCATTTCGCAAATTATGGAGCCTCTGCAATAAGAACGCTTTCAATTTCCTTTGGATCTTGCACAGATACCGTAAGTTACAACCGTTCACTTTTAACCAATCAATCTGGTGCAAATGTTGCCGCCGATGGAGCAACTGTTATTTTCAATCCAGCAGGAAATGCAACCTATATTAACAATGGATGTATTGCTCCTGTGCAACCTTTCACTATTGATGCAGGAACTAATACTCTGACTACTTGCGCTGGAAATCCAGTCACCCTGAACGGAACAGCACAAGGTCATCAATCGGTTGTATGGTCAGCGCCAAGTGGCACTTTTTCAGCACCAAATAACTTATTTACAACTTATACTCCAAGCGCTTCTAGTGCAGGAAACATAATAGTTTTAACACTAAAAGCAATAAACAGTTGCGGTGCTGAAATAACAGATACAATTAATCTAACCGTAACAAATGGCGTAACTCCAAATTTCAATGTAACACCAGTTACGCTTTGTTCAGGAAGCCCTGCTCCTATCTTAAACACAACATCTCCCAATGGAATTTCTGGAACTTGGAGCCCAGCAATAATCAGTAATACTACACCAGGAACCTATACATTTACGCCAAATAGTGGTCAATGTGCTTCATCGGTAGCTTTAAATGTAATAATAACACCTCGTGTTACACCAAATTTCAGTACTCAAATCACTCTTTGTTCAGGAACTACTGCGCCTGTTTTAAATACCACTTCTCCCAATGGAATTGCAGGAACTTGGAATCCTGCAACAATCAGCAATACAATACCTGGAGCATATACTTTCACGCCAAATCCAGGACAATGCGCAATTCCTGTGACGCTTCAAGTAAATGTTACAACTGCTACTATTGTTCCTGATTTTAATACAAACCTGATTACGATTTGTTCAGGAACTACCGCACCTGTTTTAAATACCACTTCTCCCAATGGAATTGCAGGAACTTGGAATCCTGCAACAATCAGCAATACAACACCGGGAACATATACTTTCACGCCAAATCCAGGACAATGCGCAGTCCAGGTGGTACTTCAAGTAAATGTTACAACTGGAATCATTCCTGATTTCGCAACTTCTATTACTATTTGCAAAGGAAATTCTTCTCCTGTTTTAAACATAACTTCCCCTAATGGAATTTCTGGTATTTGGAATCCTGCTACCATAAATAATACAATATCTGGAAGCTATACATTTACTCCAAATCCAGGACAATGCGCAACCAACGTAACATTAAATGTAACTATTGAAAGCATTCAGGGAAAAATCGCAGAAGATTGTATAGATGGCAAATTCGTCCTTGAAGTTTCGCCAGTTGCCAGTTCTTACAATCCAAACAATGTCGACTACATCTGGAAGAATGCTGCAGGGGTTGAAGTCGGTACAAATTCCCCGACGTTCAATGTTTCGGATTACGTATCGGGCATTTCGAGCCCGGCCTACCCGATGGAATTCACGGTAACTGTCGACAACAACGGTTGCCAGACTACGGAGCCATTTACGGTATACAACGTATCGTGCAACATTCCGAAGGGTATTTCTCCGAACGGCGATGGCAGCAACGATGAGTTCGACCTTACAGGCTTCAACGTGAGAAAGCTGGAGATCTTCAACCGCTATGGGACACAGGTCTACAGCCGCAACAACTACGTTAAGGAGTGGAG
>Ga0247731_1000029_pt1 | contig 88616 bp, 61 predicted proteins | sample UWRJL088202R2_FD_180938 | JGI IMG/M metagenome (GOLD analysis project Ga0247731, IMG submission 180938) | Plant litter microbial communities from Arlington Agricultural Research Station in Wisconsin, United States - UWRJ-L088-202R-2 | ecosystem: Environmental > Terrestrial > Plant litter >...
CTTTCTTTGTTTCCTGAACGAGTGTTCAAAACATAAGAACCAGCATCTAAACGACCAGAGTAAGCACGGAAGAAAGCTAAACGACCTACGAATGGGTCAGTAGCAATTTTAAATGCCAAAGCAGCGAACGGCTCTTTTACATCTGGCTTACGCAAGATTTTAGTTTGATCTTCTTCTAATAATTCAGCATCATCAGGATGAATCCCTTCGATACCTTCCTTATCCATAGGAGAAGGTAAATATTTACAAACTGCATCTAACATGAATTGAACTCCTTTGTTTTTGAAAGAAGAACCAGCGATCATAGGAATGATTGCCATATCCATAGTAGCAGCTCTTAAAGCCTTGTTGATTTCTTCCTCTGTAATAGAGTTTTCATCTTCCATGAATTTCTCTAAAAGATTTTCATCATAATCAGCAACCGCTTCAATAAGAATAGATCTGTATTCTTTAACCTCTGCAACCATATCCTCAGGAATAGGAACAATATCAAAAGTTGCCCCTTGAGTTGCATCATGCCAAATGATAGCCTGGTTTTTTACTAAATCTACAACACCTTTGAAATCATTTTCTTCACCAATTGGCAAAGTGATTGCAACAGCATTTGATTTTAGCATATCACGAACTTGTTGACAAACTGCCAAAAAGTTAGATCCTTGACGGTCCATTTTGTTAACGAATCCCATACGAGGAACTCTGTATTGATCAGCAAGCCTCCAGTTAGTTTCTGATTGTGGCTCAACACCATCAACAGCACTAAACAAGAAAACTAATCCATCAAGTACACGCAAAGAACGGTTTACCTCTACAGTAAAGTCAACGTGCCCAGGAGTATCAATAATATTAAAGTGATATGGCAAAGATTCAGGCAAAATTTTACCTTGCTCAGTTGGAAAATTCCACTCACAAGTTGTTGCAGCTGAAGTAATTGTAATACCTCTTTCTTGCTCTTGAGCCATCCAGTCCATTGTTGCAGCACCATCGTGTACTTCACCAATTTTATGTGACTTTCCAGTATAAAAAAGAATACGCTCAGTTGTTGTTGTTTTACCAGCATCAATGTGAGCAGCAATTCCGATATTTCTTGTATATTTTAAATCTCTAGCCATTTCTTACGAATTAAAATCTAAAGTGAGAGAAAGCTTTATTAGCCTCTGCCATCTTGTGAGTATCCATTCTTTTCTTAACCGCAGCACCTTCTTCTTTAGCAGCAGCTAAACATTCTGACGCTAAACGTTGTGCCATAGATTTTTCATTTCTTCTTCTAGAATAAAGTATTAACCACTTCATTGCCATAGAAATTTTTCTGTCTGGTCTAATTTGCATTGGAATTTGAAATGTAGCTCCACCTACTCTACGACTACGTACTTCTACGTGAGGCATAACGTTTGTTAAAGCATCTTTCCAAATTTCTAATGAAGATTTTTCTGAATCTTGCTTTTTAGACTCAATGATGTCAATTGCATCATAAAATACTTTGAAAGCTGTAGATTTCTTACCATCCCACATTAAGTTGTTCACAAAACGTGTTACCAATTGGTCGTTAAACCTTGGATCTGGTAAAAGTGGTCTTTTCTTTGCCGCTCTTTTTCTCATGTCTTTTTTTTAATAAAAAGTTATAGGTTATCCGTTAAATGTTTTGTTATAGAATTAAAACTTTCGTCTTAGTCTAACCCTCAACTCCTAACCTCCAACTCTTAACGTTTTAAATTACTTTTTTGCTTCTTTTGGGCGTTTAGCACCGTACTTAGATCTTCTTTGCGTTCTTCCTGCAACTCCTGACGTGTCAAGCGCTCCACGAACGATATGATATCTAACACCTGGTAAATCTTTTACCCTTCCGCCTCTAACTAATACTATCGAGTGCTCTTGTAAATTGTGTCCTTCTCCAGGGATGTAAGCATTCACCTCATTACCATTTGTCAAACGTACACGCGCAACTTTACGCATTGCAGAGTTTGGTTTTTTTGGTGTAGTAGTGTAAACACGCGTACAAACCCCTCTTCTTTGAGGACAAGAATCTAAAGCAACCGATTTACTCTTCTTAGTCATCTGAGTTCTTCCAGTTCTTACTAATTGTTGAATTGTTGGCATAATTAATACTAAAATATATTATGATTTAATTTTCCCGCTTTTTACGGGGTTGCAAATGTATGAATATTTTTTTTTTAAACAAACCTTAATTCATTAATTTTCAATCCTATTCGCCAATAATATTTTTTGAATATATTATTCCTTCATTTTTTGCGTTACTTTTACAAACATAATTTGCTTGCTTTTAAATAATTTAATTCCCTTTTGAAAAAACTCATTCCTCTTATATTCTTCTTTTTCAGCCTCCAAAGTTTTGGACAAAACTTGCATTTAAAAATATCTGGAGAATCTGAAGAAGAAACCAAAGTTATTGATTCGATAGGATATTCAAAAAAACATGCCAATGCAAAATCAATTTTAGAAGAAACAAATAATCTTTCTGAAAAATTAAAACGTTTCGGTTTTTTAGAAAATGAAGTTTTAGAGAACAAAAAAGAAAATGACAGCTCTTTTCATGCTCATTTTAAATTTGGTGAAAGGACAAAGTTTATACATATATATATAGGTAGAAATTCAGAATTAAAAAAACTCGGTTTTTTACCAGAGAAAGACACTCTTACAGTGCCATTATCTCAAACAGAAACTTTTATGAATTCCACTCTGCAGAAATTAGAAAAAAAAGGATATTCATTAGCAAAATTGCAATTGACAAATTTAAAGAGAGAAAAAAACTTTTTGACTGCCGATCTGTTTTTTAAAAATGAAAAACTTCGCAAAGTGAATGATATAGTAATTAATGGTTATGACAAATTTCCGGAAGGACATAAAAAGGAAATCAAGCGTCGTTATAGAAATAAGGTTTTCAACCAAGAAACTTTAAAAAAAATTCATGATGATTTTGACAAATTTCAATTTGTAAATCAGACAAAATATCCAGAAATTTTATTCACCAAAGACACCACAAAAGTGTATGTTTATGTAGAAAAATCAAAACCAAATCGTTTCGACGGATTCATTGGTTTTGGGAATAACGACAATGGCGATGTAAAAATAAATGGCTATCTGGACTTGCTCTTAGTCAACTCCTTAAATGTTGGCGAAAGGTTTAATTTGTATTGGAAAAGCGATGGAAACAAACAAACAACTTTTAATGCTTCACTAGAACTTCCTTATATCTTCAAAAGCCCGCTCGGAATTAAAGGGCAATTGAACATCTTCAAACAAGACAGCACCTTTCAAAATACACAGACTGCAATTGAACTAGGCTATTATTTCAATTTTAACACTAAATTTTATTTGGGTTATCAATCAGCAGAATCTAGTGATATTCAAAATTTAAGCACTTCTTCTATCGCCGATTTTGACAATTCGTTTATCACAGGAAATTTTGAATTCACGCAATACAAGGACGACGATTATTTTTTTCCTGAAAAGACCATCATCAACATAAAAGCCGGGACAGGAAAACGAAATTCAGAAACAGCCACAAACAATCAGTTTTTTATTAACGGAGACTTGCGGCACAATCTATATCTCAATGAGAAAAACATTCTAAATATAAAAAGTCAAAGTTATTATTTACAAAGCCAAAACTATATAACTAATGAATTATTCCGTTTTGGAGGAATCAATTCAATTAGAGGATTTAATGAAAACAGCCTTCAGGCAAACTTATTCTCTTCTATTTTAACAGAGTACCGATATGTACTCGCACCCACAATTTATGTCCATTCTATAATTGATTTTGGGTACTTTCAAGACCAAACTACCGATAATGAAGGCAAATTACTAGGACTAGGTTTTGGATTTGGTCTTCTTACTAAAAACGGACTATTTAACTTAGTATATGCAAATGGAAGTACTGGAAATCAAGAAATAAAACTTTCAAATTCGATTGTCCACATCAGCTTTAAAGCAAGATTTTAACACAATTTTCCTTCAATTCCTTAATTTACAAAAAAAATATTAAAAATAACTATTGCTTTGTTAATGTTTTATTAAGAAATTTGAGATAACTAATCAAACCTTAATATATAATGAAAACAAAACTTAATTGGTTTTTGACGCTGTCTATAGCGTTAATCGCGCAAATTGCATTTGCGCAACAAAGAACTGTTACTGGTACTGTAACAGATGCCAGTGGCTTGCCGCTTCCCGGCGTGGGAGTTGTAAAAAAAGGCACTACAGAAGGAACTCAGACAGATTTTGACGGAAAATTTCAGATTCAAGTAGTAGACTCACAAGTTTTGGTATTTAGTTTTATCGGTTTAAAAACTCAAGAATTAGTTGCGTCGACTAACATGAACGTAAAAATGATTGATGATGCCGTACAGCTAGAAGGTGTTGTCATTACGGGAGCACTCGGTATCAAGAGAAAAAAAGATGAAATTACATCTTCAACACAATTGGTCAACAACAGAGAATTAACTCAAGCTTCTAATCCAAACGTCATAAGAAGTTTAACCGGTAAAGTTTCAGGATTACAAGTAAATAATTCTAGTAATGGTGTGAACTCAAAAACACGTATCGTATTAAGAGGCACGAGATCTTTAACTGGCAACAATGAGGCGTTAGTAGTTATTGATAATGCTATTTCAAGTGCTACAGCTTTGCAACAGTTACCTCCAGAAATCGTTGAAAGCATGAACATCATTAAAGGAGCACAAGGAGCCGCATTATATGGGGACCAAGGTGTAAATGGTGTTATCATTGTTACAACCAAAAGAGGTTCGAAAAATGAAAAGCTAACCGTTAACGTAAACTCTTCAATTGATTTTGAAGAAATTTCTTTTTTACCAGACAGGCAATTAAAATATGGCCAAGGTTGGGATGGAGAACAATTGCCCGATGAAAATGGCGGATGGGGAGGCCTTTTTAACGGAGAACTTGTAGAAACAGGATTAGCTCAAGCTAATGGCGAACCTTTATTATTGCCTTATGTAGGAATAAAAGACAGCTTTAAGCCATTTTTTAAAACTGGCGTTACAACCCAAAATGGCTTCACTCTTAATGCTGGAGGAGAAAACGGATATGCATTATTTACAGCGAACAATACAAAAACAGATTTCGTTGTAAAAGGTGACGAAATAGAAAGAAACAGTTTTATTTTTAAAGCCGGAAAAACACTTGGGAAATTTAAAATTGATGGTAATATAAATTATAATTACTCCAGATCAAGTCAAACAAATGCTGAAAACAACAGAGACGGTCTTTTGCTTTCCTTATTGCAAGGAGCTGCTAACATACCAGTTCAAGCATTTGAGAATTCTGGACCAGGATCAGGCTGGACAGCGTATTACAAAAATCCATATTGGGTTAGAGACAACAACAGAATCAATGCAAATCAAACATTTTTGAATGGTATTGTAAGTTTAGGATATGAATTCAACAAAAACATTAATGCAACCTATACCGCTAACGTACAGTTCACAAACAGAGAAAGCCAAAGCTACATTAATGGTTACAGTGATCCCAACGATCATGATTCATTAAGCCAGACGTCTGAATTTTTTTCTACACAATCTGCGCAAAAAAATTTCTATGGTGATTTATTAATTAATTTTGACTATGATCTAACAGACGATTTGAACTTAAAATTTAATATTGGTAATAACATCCAAGACAGAACTTACAGAGTAACGTCAAATGGGGGAACAAATTTAGACATCCCAGGCTGGTACAATATTAAAAACGTACTTAATCCTACAAATCCATTAAGGCTAAATAATGAGTACATAAGGTCAAGAAGATATGCTTTCTTCGGAAATATTGACTTAGGATATAAAGAATATTTATTTTTGAATATCACTGGAAGATATGATGGTGTATCAGCTTTATCTAAAGATAATCAAACTTACTTTTATCCTAGCGCTGGTTTGTCATTCATTCCTTTGAAAGCTTTTGATGCTCAAAATGATATATTAAATTATGCCAAAGTTTCAGCAAGTATTGTAAGAGTTGGAAATACCGCTCCTATTAATCCATATGACATTAATGATGTATTTGTAGTACCTACAGGTTTCCCATTCGGAAGCACAGGTTCCTATGTAATCAATAGAAGCCCAACAGATCCCGATATTAAGCCTGAATTTGTAACAACCAAAGAATTAGATTTGAGTTTAGGTTTTTTCAATGACAGGATTACTTTTGATGGCGCGATCTATAGAGCAGATGTTGAAGACTTGATCACACAATCATCTACATCTTCTGCCTCAGGATTAACAAATTACACTTCTAATGTAGGCTCATTAAAAACTACAGGTATAGAACTTGATTTAGCCATAACACCTATTAAAACTGAAAATTTCACTTGGAATTTAAGAGCTAGCTACAGTTCTAACAAAACAATTGTTAAATCTTTAAAAGCTGGAACAGACCAAATCAACTTATTTACAGCCAACTCAACAGCTGGCTATGGAGGTTTTACAGTAAGTAATATTGGAGCTGGTATTTTTGCAGAAGTTGGTGAGGAATTTCCGTTGATCAAAGGAACAACATTGGCTAGAGACGATAATGGGAATGTAATTATTGGCGCTGATGGAATGCCAACAGTTAACCCAAATTTCTCTACTTTAGGAAAAGTAACACCTGATTATATATTAGGCTTCACAAACACACTAGAGTATAAAGGCTTCAGGCTTGTAACCGTATTTGATTACAGAACCGGACACAAAGTAATTTCTGAAACCAAATACAATTTAACATGGAATGGGCACCTTGAAGAGTCTGCTTCCTTTGATAGAGATTTAGGATTTATCTATCCAGGATCAGTTATGGAATCAGCGCCAGGATCAGGAGTTTATGTACCAAATACTACACCATCAGCAGCCGGCTATGGAGGAAATGGTGTTATTAATTACTATGGTTTACTAGCAAATACTGGAGAGAATAACGTAATTGACGCTTCTGCATTTAGATGTAGGGAAATTGCATTTAGCTATTCATTTCCTGAAAAATCTTTAGAAAAAACTGGGTTAACTGGTTTACGTATTGGTATTAATGCAAGAAATCCTTTTATTGTTCTTTCTTCAGAAAATAAAGGATATACTGACCCAGAAGCTGACAATACTTATAATGCAGGAGTAACAAATGCCTCATTAAGAGCTGTCGGTAATACTTCACTAAATGGACAAGGTTATTCAGGAACAGGACAATATCCTTCGACTAGAACATTTGGTTGCAGCATTAACTTAACCTTTTAAAAAAAAATCATGAAAAAAATATTTTATTCGTTTACATTACTGGCATTTGTGTTAGTATCATGTTCGGATTATTTAGATGAAAATACAACAACAAATAATCCGCTTTCTGAAACCGTACCTCCTCGTTTAATACTACCTGGCGCTCAAAGCTTAGCATTCAATACACAGGTAGGAGGCACTAGAATGAATCAACTAGGCAGCGTTTTAACAAACGGCTGGTCGGGAAATGTTAATAGAGTAACCGGTGGGTATTCTAGGGAATTTACACAAAATTTGGACAACACTTTTTACAATGGAATTTGGGACGGCATCTATCAAAATGTAAATAACTTTCAGCAAATTATAAATACACAACGTCCTGATCAAGAAAACTATATTGCAATTGCTAAAATTCTAAAAGCCTATTACATGCAATATATTGTTGATCTTTATGGTGATGCTCCTTATAGTGAGGCATTCAAGGGTCGCGATAATTTGACCCCAGTTTATGATGACGATAAAGCAATTTATCGCGCACTAGTAGAAGAACTAGAAGATGCAAGAGAATTAATCGCAAATTCACCTAATGCAGAAGAAGCTACATCTGATATAATGCTAGGTGGCGATATGGGTAGGTGGGTATCATTTGCAAATACAATTGAACTTAGAATACTATTAAGACAATCGAATCTTACTGATGGAGAAACGGTAACTTACAGAAACACTAAATTAGCAGAATTAGTTGCCTTAAATGATTTCGTTACGCAAGATGTAACAATCAACCCTGGATATTCTGAAGCAAATGATGACCAACAAAATCCATTTTTTAATGATTTTGTTGCTGATGCTGCTGGTACTTCACCACAAAATCGTAATTTCGTTGTTGCTTCTGCACATATCGCTACTTTCTTAAACGGGACGCAATCAGCACCATATAACACATCTGGCCTTGTTGACGAAAGAAGATTCAGAATGTTTACAAATCCTGCACCAGGAGGAGTTCCAAATGACAATGTTGGAGGTGTTATACAAGGAGACGTTACAATAGTGGCTGGCGGTAGCGCTCCAACTGATACAAATCTTTCAAGATTAGGAATTGGATTAACAGGGTTAGTAAATGGCTCAGCTAATGGTGGAAATACATCTTTAGAAAATGGTTCAAGAAGAAATGGATTTGTGATGCTTGCTTCTGAAAGTTATTTCTTGCAGTCGGAAGCCGCTGTAAGATACCCAGCAATTTTCACACAAGATGCAAAAGCATTATTTGAACAAGGAATTACGGCATCTTTCGCCTTTTATTCACCAACTTATGAAGGCGTTACACTTCCTGCATTGGATGCAGCAGCATATATCTCCGCATCAGACTCTTATGCCGGCATTGGATGGACAGCATCAAGTGATAAAATTCAAGCAATTATGACACAAAAATGGTTAGCTCTCATAGGAATACACGGTATCGAGCCTTATATCGACTATATTAGAACCGGATATCCTCTGACTCCATTACCACTAACCGCAAGTGGAACAACTAAACCGAAACGCTTATTTTATCCATTATCAGAATATGTAGCAAACTCATCAAATGTGCCACAACTTACACTATCTCAAATTTTCACAGAAGGCGCATTTTGGATTGCCAATTAATTAAAACTAAAATTCTCTAAAAACCATCCATTAAAACGGATGGTTTTTTTTTATATCTTTGCGCCATGGAAAAAGAACACCAAATCTTCGGAATCAGAGCAATAATCGAAGCTATTCAAGCAGGAAAAGAAGTTGACAAAGTCTTCATTCAAAAAGACGCCGCAAGCGAATTGATGAAAGACCTAATGAAAGTAATGAAACGCGCAGGCGTAAATTTCTCTTATGTGCCAGTTGAAAAATTGAATCGATTGACGCCAAACAACCACCAAGGTGCTGTGGCAACGATCGCTCCAATTTCATTCCAAGACTTGGAAACTTTAATTGAAACTGTTATAGAAAGTGGCAAGACTCCTCTATTTTTGATTTTAGATCAAATTTCTGACGCTAGAAACTTTGGTGCCATCATTAGAACTGCCGAATGTACAGGCGTTAACGGAATCATAGTTCAAAAAGCAGGTTCAGCTCCAGTAAATGGTGACACCGTAAAAACTTCTGCAGGTGCCGTTTTCAATGTGCCGATTTGCAAAGTAGAACATATCAAAGATGCTATTTTCCAACTTCAAGGTTCAGGGATCAAAACTGTAGCCGCTACTGAAAAAACTGATCTAAATATTTATGACATAGCATTGAACGAACCCGTTGCAATTATTATGGGCTCTGAAGACCGTGGCGTGAACCCATCTGTTTTGAAAATCGTAGACGAAAAAGCAAAACTTCCAATGTTTGGAACAATCGCTTCTCTAAACGTTTCTGTTGCTTGTGGCGCATTTCTTTACGAAGCTGTTCGCCAAAGAAGCTAGTTAAAAATAGACCTTTTTTTTGCAGAAGCAAAACTCCAGAATTTATCAACAAATGCATTTCCTGCTGCAGGAACTCGCTTTGATGCTGTTTGATCACAGCATCAAGAGCTCAAACAATTCCAGCATCAGGGCTATTTGAGAAACTATTTGCTTTTTTGTTATCGTCAGCACCAATCTTTGTCGATAACCTTTATAAATAATAAAATCGCAAAATCGTGATCTCAAAATCAGCGAATCTGCGGTTTTTTTTATTATTTTTCCTATCTCAAACTTTTATTTCTCTTTGCGAAACTCAGTGTTTTCTTCGTGAATCTCTGCGGTATTTTTAAAAGGAATAACAGTATAAACGACTTTAAAATTAGACCGAAAATATTCTTCATCCACTACCTCAATTTCTTCCACTTTAGGGAAATTCTGAAAATTCCCATTTTCATCAAAATGTTTCATAAACTGATCATTTTCTGAATTATAATCTGGCTTTTCCCATTCATAAAAGAAAGGCTTTTGATATTCAGGAGTTTTTATAGCAATTGAAAAAATATAACCTGTAATCAATCCTGCTAAATGTCCTTCCCAAGAAATACCTTCTTTTACACCTGGAAAAATATACCATATCATACCACCATATAAAAGAATAATCGTAAACGAAAGAGCAACTAATCGGTAATATTTTGTCTGAATTCCTTTGAAGAAAATGAAGCTTACCAAAACATAAATTAATCCACTAGCACCAATATGATAAGATTCGCGTCCGATCACCCAAGTCAGAAAACCAGAAAGCAAGATTCCATAACCGACAACTTTTAAAGCTTGATTTCTATAAAAAAAGCGCAACGCCATAATCAAAAGAAATAGCGGAATCGAATTATTATAAAGATGTTCGATATCGCCATGCAAAAACGGACTAAAAAGAATTCCTCGCATTCCTTCAAAGGTCCTAGGGTAAATTCCGAATTCATTTAAATTTAATTTGAACCGGATTTCAGCCCAAAAAACTAGCCAAAGAAGCACGACAGAAAATAATGGCCAAGCCAAAACTGAAGGTGAGAATTTTAAATTTTTGTCGTCCATGTTTTCTTGAAGCTAGTTTGTTTGCAGGAAATTAGTCAAAAATTTATCCAAAAATATTTTCGTGCTATTTTGTCAGCGTTCAGAATTTCGACAAACTTGGCGCTACTCTTTCTGACTAGCCCCGATTGTAGCAGAAATCCTTTTGCCTCGATTCTTTTCGAGGCAAAAGATTGGAGCAGAAAGCGGGACTGGGGTTTCGAAATTTCACAAAAGTTTATGCTTCAAAATATAAAAAAAACATTGTCAAAATCCGTAATTTTACAAAATGGAAGCACCTTTAGCAGAACGAATCAGACCACAATCACTTGAAGATTATTTGGGACAGCCACAGTTGGTAGGACCTACAGGATCTTTAACACAACAAATTTCAAAAGGATTAATTCCGTCTTTGATTTTGTGGGGACCTCCTGGAACAGGAAAAACAACTTTGGCACAAATCATCGCCCAGGAATCAAAACGCCCGTTTTATATCTTGAGCGCAATTAATTCTGGTGTAAAAGATGTGCGCGATGTTATTGAAAAAGCTAAGCAAAGTGGCGGTCTTTTTACGGCAAAAAATCCAATTCTATTTATCGATGAGATCCACCGATTCAGCAAATCGCAACAAGATTCTTTATTAGCTGCGGTTGAAAAAGGCTGGGTAACGTTGATTGGTGCGACTACTGAAAATCCGAGTTTTGAAGTAATTCCCGCTTTACTGTCGCGTTGTCAGGTTTATATTTTGAATGCTTTTTCAAAATCAGACTTGGAATCTTTGCTTGAAAGAGCAATGCGAACTGATATTTTCTTAAAGCAAAAAAATATTGAACTGAAAGAAACTGAGGCCTTATTAAGGCTTTCGGGTGGCGACGGCAGAAAATTGCTAAACATTTTTGATCTAGTTGTCAATGCTTCAAACGATGAAAATATTGTAATTACGAATGATTCTGTTTTGAAATTGGTACAGCAAAATACAGTTTTGTATGACAAAACTGGTGAACAGCATTATGATATTGTTTCAGCCTTTATAAAATCGATCCGCGGAAGCGACCCAAATGGAGCGGTTTATTGGTTGGCGAGAATGATCGAAGGTGGCGAGGATGTGAAATTTATTGCCCGAAGAATGCTGATTTTGTCAAGCGAAGATATAGGAAATGCAAACCCGACGGCTTTTATCATGGCAAATAATACTTTCCAAGCGGTTTCCACAATTGGTTATCCAGAAAGCAGGATTATTTTAAGCCAATGTGCTGTTTATTTGGCTACTTCCCCAAAAAGCAATGCTTCTTATCTGGCAATTGGAAAAGCACAACAAGTTGTAAAACAGACAGGTGACTTGCCGGTTCCAATACATTTGAGAAATGCGCCGACAAAATTAATGAAGGAATTAGGTTATGGCGAAGACTATAAATATTCACATGATTATCAAAATAATTTCGCCGAGCAAGAATTTTTACCCGACGAAATTAAGAGTACGCCTTTTTATGTTCCTGGAAATAATTCAAGAGAAGCTTCTACAAGAGAATTCTTAAAAAATCGTTGGAAAGACAAATATGGCTATTAAAATTTGATCAATAATTTTTCAGAAACAGGTTTGTCGTCTTTATAATATTCAAGAATCCATTCGCCATTTTTCTTTAATAAAGCTCCGTTGATTCCTTCACCTTGTACAGTAAAATAATCAGATTGCGAAGTTTTATAAATTTTAAAAACCACTTTGGGAGTTTTGTCAATTAATTGATAGCCGTTTGCTATTGGTTGTGCAAAAAGATAGTCTTTAGTATCATCGATTTGTTGCGAAGATTCTGGAACTTCTGATTTTTTTACATTTTCTTTTTCTACATCAGCAACATTAGTATTGCCATTATATTTATATTTAAACGCAAAAAGAGACTTAAAAGCTTCTTCTAAAGCTTCTGTATAAGCTGTTTTATATTCTTTGCTTTTGCTTTTCCCCAAATCACTTTTATAAACAACAACATTTCTGCAATCTTTAAATACAATTGCCAATTTAGTAGATAAAAATCCGCGTTCGTTTTCAACATTTACATATAAAACATTACATCTGTCATTTGCAACTGTTGACGTTCGGTCTTCATTGTCATAAAATGCTTCAAATCCCATTTTAAGCAAATTATGTTTGGTCATGGTGTTCAACCTGTATTGGTTTTCTTCTTTCAAGAAATCAAATTTAACAGGAACAATTACGTACTTGTAATCATTCAATGTTTTTTGTGCAGACGCAACAATCGAAATAAGCAAGAACAGGCTCACTAAATATTTTTTCATTTTTTTTTATTTTTTTGTTTAAAGATATTCCTTTATTGCTAATAAGTGATTGACTTGTTTTATATTTTGAGCAATTTCAATATTATGCTCATTAAACATAATAGCATCAATTCCTACGTTTAAAGCGCCCTGAATATCAGCTTCAAAATTATCACCAATCATGATACTAGACTCCTTTTTTGATTTTGCCAAGTCTAGGGCATAGTGAAAAATATGCGGATTTGGCTTCTTGAATCCCGCATTTTCAGAATTAGTCACGGTTTCAAAATAATGATCTATGTTTGAATTCTTAAGCTTATTATATTGAATTTGATTAAAACCATTTGTAATAATGTGTAGCTTATATTTCGGCTTAAGATATTCTAAAAGCTCAATTGTTCCTTCAAAAAGATGATTATATTGTGGCAAATAATGAATATATTCCTCTGAAAGCAAAAGAATTACAGTATCACTAATTTCATAATTTACAGCATCAAAAGCATCTCTCAACCTTCCATAACGCAATTCTTCCTGAGTTACTTCTTCATCTTGATAAAGTTTCCAATATTTTGTATTTATCGGAACATATAGAGCTACAAATTGTTCAATATCAACCTTAATATTATGTTTTTTTAATATCGTCTCGAACGCCAAAGCTGAATTTTTCTCAAAATCCCATAAAGTATGATCTAAATCAAAAAATATGTCTGAAATTGTTGTCCTCAAAATTATTTACCTTTTACAATTACCGCATCTTCAACGTGATAAATCCAGTCTTCGATGTCATTTTCATTGATTCTAAAATTGCCTTCCAATGTAACATATTGGTCCGTTTTCAATTTCGGAGTATTGCCCTTAAATTTAATTCCCATAATCGTTTCAGGACCTGCTTGACCACAGAAAAAACAAGATGCAAATACATTTTTGCTCAAAGCATAAGTCGTATTGTCAATTGGGACAATAAATCCAGACATGGCTATTTTTTTCTTGTTTTTTGCTTTTAATGTAGAATTTATGATTGGAAACATAACTCCGTCCGGATAATCTTTATGCTGTTTTTTTACGAATTTAATCATTCCTAAAAGTTTCCAATTTAGAGTATCTGCAACGAGGAAAGATTTTCTTTCAAGCAAAGAACTTTTACTAAAATCAGGAACAAATCCTGCTGTTTGAATCTCACTTGAAACTTTTTCTTTCTTAGAAAATTCACTCATTTCCAAAGTCAAAAAAAGAATAAAAAATCCTCCAAATAAATAATATATTTTATGCATTTGCTAATGTTTTTGAAATATTTAATCGGTATGCTTTTATAGCAGGAATCAATGCTGCCAATATTCCGACAAAGATAGTAACTATAAATAAAATTCCCTCTTTCTCCCACACAAAAGCGAATGGATCAAAGGTCATTTTGTATTGCTCATTGGTTGTAGAAGAAATTAACACTAATGCAATTCTTCCAACAATAGTGCCAAGAACAAAACCTGAAAAACAAAGCAAGATACTTTCAAAAAGCACTAAACTCAAAAGTTGCAAACGACTTGCTCCAGAAACTCGCAATAATGCAAATTCATATTTTCTTTCTTTCAATGTATTGTATAAAGCGATAAAAATACTGATTCCTGAGATCAGCATTATTCCGTATGCAAGGTACTGCAAGGCTTCCAAACCTATTCCGAATAAAGAAAATAGCCTGTTAATCTCAACTGCCGGTGAAGCGGCTTGCATTTTTGTATTTTGGGCTACCAATCTTGGCCAAGTTACAAAACCCATTTTGTTTTTAAATTTGATCAAAACAGCCGTAATTTCTTTTCCGTTTTCAGAAACTGAAATTGCATTTTCATGATGCGCTTCGTGTCCATTGTCATGATGTTCGTGTTCGTCACCTTCAAAATGAATATGGCCTTCTTCGCCATGATCTGGATTTTCTTCTGTTTCTGAATGTTCGTGATTTTCGTGCATCAGCCAAACACTTTGGATATTTGACAGAATTAAATTATCGACAACTTTTCCTGTATGGCTTGCAATTCCCGAAACTACATATTCAAATTCTTCGTGAACTTCGCCTTCTAATGCATCGCCGTGGGAACCAAAAAACTTATCTCCTACTTTAATATTCAGCTTTTTAGCAATTTCACTTCCAACGACAACTTCCAGATTTTTATTAAATATTTTTCCTGAACTTACTTTAGATCCAAATTTCTCCAAATATTCAGGGGTTGTTCCTACAATCTTAAATCCACGGTAATTATCGCCAAAAGCCAACGGAATAGCTGATTTTACAAACGGATGTTTCATCCAGACTTTAGCTTCGTCATAACTAATATTTCCTGTTGGCGCATCAACTTGATAAACCGAAGAAAGAATCAATTGTAATGGACTTCCCTGAGCACCTAAAACCACATCAACGCCATCAATATTGCTAGAAAATTGCTTTTCAAACTGTTCCTGCAATAAAATTAAAAGTGAAATTATGGCGACACTTGCAGTCAATAAAATAACACTTAAAACAGTATTCAAAGGCTTAAACCAAATGTTTTTCCAAGCTAATTTTGTAATCATTATAAAGAAATTTGGTTAGAAAATCGGTCTTTCAATCTCTGGTCGTGTGTCACGATTATTAGTGAAGCCTTATATTCTTTAGATAAATCAGACAATAAATCGGCCACTTTAAAAGCATTTTCATCATCCAGGCTCGAAGTTGGTTCGTCTGCCAAAAGCAATTTTGGCTCGTTAATCAAAGCTCTGGCAATTGAAACTCTTTGCTGTTGCCCAATGCTTAATTGAGAAGTAAGTTTGTGCATTTGGTCTTCTAAATCCAATTGTTTCAAAAGTGATTTTGCTTTTTCTTCCGATTTTTTTCCAGTTGCAAGCCAAGAAGCCATTGAAATATTTTCTATAACTGAAAATGCTTCCACAAAATGAGATTGCTGTAAAACGAGTCCGATATTTTTTCCTCTAAATTGGTCTAATTGTTTTTCAGAAAGACTTGATATCTCAGTTTCTCCAATAGAAATTGTTCCATTATTTGGACGAAGTAATCCACCAAGCAGATGCAGTAAAGTTGTTTTTCCTTTTCCAGAGCCACCCGTAATCAAAAGCGTTTCACCACTTTGAGTTTGAATATCTGGAAAAGCAAAATTCACTTTTCGAGAGTATGAAAAAGTGATATTTTGAGTTTGAATCATATTTAATTTCTTTTTTACAAGAGCCTGCAAGATAGCAATTACTCCGTAAAAATTTGTTAATCAAAGCTTATAAAAGCAACAGACTAAAAGGAATTATTTGTCAATGTAAGCAAAAATTTCATCAACATTTTTAAAATCCTTTTTCTTGAAATTCATTTTGTCTCTTTTATTGATGTAACTAATCAAGTCTTGTTTAGGGCCAGAACTCCAAAAATCAAACAGATCGTGCGCTTTGTTATTTTCTACTATAAAAACACCGCTGACCAAGCTTCCATTTTGCGGTTTAGAAGAACTGTCATAAATTTTTGCTTTGCCTAAATATAAAATTCTATATAGTAATTTGCTGTTGTCAATACTTTCAAATTCAGTTATAGATTTGTTTTTATCTTCCAAAACAACCTTCATGATATCTTCATTCGGAATTTTTATTTCTTTTATTCCATCATCAAATAATGCCACAAAATCATCCTTTGTCATATAATTCAAACTAATTGAGCCTTTTAAAGTATCGTTCGATTTAAGCACTATTTTTCCTGGGAAATAATCCTCTTCCGGCTGGATGACGTAATTTCCATAGAAATCAAAAACTTGGGAATAGGAAAAACTAGTTGTTAGCAAAAAAACCAAAACAAAATAGTATGATTTGAAAATAGTTGTTTTCATGATTTCTGAATTTTAGAGGTTTCGAGACAAAATCCAAAAACTATGCCACAAAAATTAATCATAAAATTCCTGCGTCAGCAAAACTATAATAGCCTTTTTCGGTTACTATAATATGATCTAAAACTTTGATGTCAAGATTATCTCCAGCCATTTTTAACTTTCTAGTAATCTGTTTATCTGCATCACTTGCTATTAAAACTCCAGATGGATGGTTGTGGCTTAAAATGATTCCGGTTGCATTTTGTTCCAAGGCAACCTTAAAAACCAATCGAATATCTACAACAGTTCCGGTTATTCCGCCTTTGCTCAATTGTGATTTATAAATTACTTTATTGGAATTATTAAGGTATAGAATCCAGAATTCTTCGTGTGGCAATTCACCTATTATCGGTTGCATAATTTCAAAAGCAATTTTGCTGGAAGTGATTTTTGTAAGCTCAACTGTTTCCTCAGAGCGTCGTCGTCTTCCCAATTCCATTGCGGCAATAATTGAAATAGCTTTGGCTTCGCCGATTCCTTTGAAAGTCGTTAATTGCTGGAGTGACATTTTTCCTAAAGCGTTTAAGTTTTCAACGCTGGCAAGGATTTTTTTGCTTAATTCGACAGCGCTTTCGTTTCTGCTTCCTGAACCGATTAAGATGGCAATTAATTCTGCGTCGCTTAAAACTGACTTTCCTTTGAGCATTAATTTTTCTCTGGGCTTATCATCTTCAGCCCAATACTTTATTGAAAAAGGTGTATTTTCTTCCATTTGGCAATTATTTTTTTGGATGGTTTATAATTTTCTTACAATAATATCCGTTAGAATATCAAACCCTAAGATATGAAATCAATTTACATTTTGTTATTTTTCTTCGGAATTTCCGCTATAACAGTTGAAAAAAGTTTTTATGAAAGACTTTCTGATGCCGCAATTACGCTGACAAAAGATAAGGTAGAATATGATTCGAAATATTTTTCGATAAAATATCCGAATGGAGATGTCCCAAGAGACAAAGGCGTTTGCACCGACGTCGTGATTAGAGCGTATCGAAAACTCGGAATTGATTTGCAAAAAGAAGTGCATGAAGACATGAAAAATAATTTTTCAAAATATCCTAAAACTTGGGGCTTGAAAAAACCAGACAGCAATATAGATCATCGAAGAGTTCCGAATTTGCAGGTTTATTTTACTCGATTCGGACAAAGTTTTGGCACTTCAGAAAAAGCTTCCGACTATAAAACTGGAGATTTGGTTACATGGAAAATCAACGGAAAATTGCCACATATCGGAATAGTAACTGATAGAAAAACCTCAGACGGAAAAAGAAATTTAATCGTTCATAATGTAGGAGCCGGACAAGTTTTAGAAGACTGTCTTTTTAAATATGACCTCACAGGACATTATCGGTTTAAAAAGTAAGCGAATTTGAAAATTAGCGAATTAGCGAGCCTGAGCTTGCTAATTCGCTAATTAAATTATTCACTAACGGAACAAAGTTTTCACCTCGTCAAAATTCAATCCTCCATAATTCCCTGAACTCATTAAAAGCAAGGCAATTTTTTCAGTATCAAATTTCAAGTGGTATAAATATTCTTTAAAAGCTGCAGGATTTGTGTAAATAATCAAATCTTCACGATTGAACGCTTTTGCAATTTGTTCATAACTAACTTCTTCCAACTGCTTAATTTTTACAGCATCAGGAGAATAAAACACCACGGCAACATCAGCAGAATCAAGCGCTCCTTCATATTCTTTCAAAAATTCTGCGTTCAAACTGCTGTAAGTATGCAATTCTAAGCAAGCAATCAACTGGCGTTCTGGGTATTGTTCTTTCACCGCCTTTGTCGTTGCGGCAACTTTACTTGGCGAATGCGCAAAATCTTTGTACGCTACATTATTTTTATTCTCGGCAATTTTTTCTAGGCGTTTTGAAGCTCCTTTGAAACTCGCAATGGCTTCATAAAAATCAGCTTCGTCAACGCCCATATTTTGGCAAATCCATTTTGCGCCTGCCAAATTATTTAGATTGTGTGCGCCAAAAACTTCGATTGGCATTGCTCCTTCTGGTGTTTCTAATAAAGTTACGCCATTCTCTACTGAATATTTAGGAGTCGAATATGGAATTCTTCTGATCGGATTTGTCGAGGCTTCCGCTACTCTTTTCACTTCAGAATCATCTTCATTATATACTAAAATGCCGCCATTCGTAATTTTCTGGATGAAAATTTCAAATTGCTCCACATAATTTTCATACGTTGGAAAAACATTGATATGATCCCAAGCAATTCCTGAAATCAAGGCGATATTTGGCTGATACAAATGAAATTTCGGACGGCGATCCATCGGAGAAGAAAGATATTCGTCACCTTCCAAGACAATAAAATCATTTTCTTCGGTCAGGTGAACCATCGTGTCAAAACCTTCCAATTGTGCACCGACCATATAATCTACATTAATATTATGATAATGCATCACGTGCAAAATCATCGAAGTAATCGTTGTTTTTCCGTGAGAACCGCCAATAACAACACGTGTTTTATTTTTCGACTGCTCGTATAAAAACTCTGGATAAGAATAAATTTTCAGGCCTAATTCCTGCGCTTTCAACAATTCAGGATTATCCGCTTTGGCATGCATTCCAAGAATTACAGACTCAATGTCAGAAGTTATTTTCTCAGGAAACCAGCCTAATTCCTCAGGCAATAATCCTTTTTTCTCCAAACGTGTTTTTGACGGCTCAAAGATTGCGTCGTCGCTTCCAGTAACTTTGTATCCTTTATTGTGTAATGCAAGCGCCAAATTGTGCATCGCGCTGCCGCCAATGGCAATGAAATGTGTTCTCATTTAGATTTCAGATTTTAGATTTCAGATTTCAGATTCAAATATTACTATGAATTTATTTCTAAATCTTTCTAATTATGTTTTGCTTTTTTCTGTAAATTCTTCCAGTATGGCTTTTGCTTTTTCTGGCTGTTTCATTTTATTTTTATATAAATCAGCGAGTTTTTGGTATGTAGTTTTTGAGCCTCCAACTTCCACTGCTTTTTTGTAATTTTTTTCTGCTTCAACATATCTTTTGAAATATTCAGCTATATGTCCTTTTGAAAGATAGCCGTCGACAGCAGAAATTTTTAATAATTCAGCTGAATATTTCTGCGCTTTTTTTTCGCTTCCGCCAACAATTGCAGGCAATTGCAAATATAATTCTATTAAAGCCCATCGTGCTCCGATATGTTTTGTATCTAAAGCTATTGCTTTTAAAAAAGACGCTTCCACTTCATCAATCATCCCCAAAGCCTTAAATTTATTGCTTTGTGAAGCTTTCATTCCTAAAGCACCACCATACTTATATATATAGTCAGCTTCTAGCGGATATTGTTTTTTTAGTTTTTCATAATATGTTAAAGCATTCTCCCAGCGTTTTGAATGGCTTTCGATATCCCCTAAATATTCAATAACTTTTGCGTCAGAAGGTTTCTTTTTATATAATTCTAAAAAAATTTCTTTTGCGTCAGCATATTTCCCATTTTGGAAAAATTGTTCTGCTTTTTTAAAGTCAGCTTGCGCAAAAATTAAATAAGGAAAAACTAAAAAAAGTGCGAGAAAATATTTCAAAAGTTATCTTTTTATTCGTTTCAAAAATAGCAAAATCATTTGGATTGGCATTGGTGATTTATGTCTTTCAGAACAATTAATTAAAGTAGTATATTGTTGACAAATTAATGCCAAACGAAATTTTAATTTTCTTTTCCAACCTTTTTGAAAAAAACATACTCTATTATAGAAACGTCTTTTATGAAAAAAATTATATTGTTTTTAATTGCAATGATTTCTTTTTCAATGAACGCTCAAGATTTTGAGGAAAGTTGGACAAAAGTCTATGAATTTGAATATGCCGGAAAAATAAAATTAGCTTCTGAGGAGGTAAATAAAATTTATAAAAAGGCCAGAAAAAAAAATGATCGGCCTGAAATTATTAGAACTTTTATCTATCAATCAAAGTTTTCACAAACGCTCGAAGAAGAAGCTCAATTTAAAATTATTGAGAATTTAAAAAAAGAAATCAATACGAAAGATGTCACTACAAAGGCAATTTTTCATTATTTGTATGCTACATTTCTTTCACAATATTATGAGCAATTTCGTTATAGCTTAAGAGAAAAAACGGCAACTGATACTATTTATAATCCTGATTTTAGAACTTGGTCTTATGCAACTTTTGATCATGAAATCGCAAATTCCTTTAAAAAAAGTCTTGAAAATGAAGAAGTTTTACTTAACACTCCTTTGAAAAATTATGAAAAGATCATTGAATTTAATAAGTATGAAACAGAACTAAACCTTTCTCTATATGATTTTTTAGTAACCAAATATCTTGAAAAAACAGAATATTCTACAGGAATATACGAAGAAGGACATACTTATTTAAAGGATAGCATTGAAGATTTATTTGGAGACACGAATGCCTTCCAAAAATTAAATTTCTCTAATTTGAGAGAAAATAATTTCTACAGAAAACTTTCTCTTTATCAAAAATTAGAAAAAAATTATACTTCTAAAAACAATATTCTTGCACTTTCTCATACAATTTTAAAACGCATAACAGCAGTTTCAGAAACAAGATTAGGACAGCAAGAGTTTATCACAGCATTAAAAAACATAAGTAAAACAGCAGATGAACGCTATAAAAATGCTTATTTATTAAAACTAGCTACGGTCTACAAGAATAATGCTTCTAAAAATGAAAACATTGATTACAACCAAAAAGCAATTGCGATTTTTGATGAAATCATTTCAAAAAAGCAAGAGCCTTTTACTTCGGAAGCAAAGGAATTGAAAAAAAATATCCTGCAAAAAAACATTAATGTCACAACAGAAAAATATCTTATTCCAAATCAAAAAAATAGAGCGCTGATTTATTATACTAATGTTGATACTATTTATGGATCAATCTATAGAGTTCCAAATAATTTTGATTTTGATAATGAATATGGCAGATACAATAGTAGGGCTAAAAACAACAACAGAGACAGTTTGTATATTGATTTTGCAAACAGACACAAGCCTTACAAATCATTTGAAAGCATCTTGCCAAATAAATCAGATAATTTTAATTATTCTACAGAAATTATTTTTCCGGAAATTGAAAGAGGAACATACTTATTAATTTTAAACATAAAAAAAGAAGCACTTTCAAAAGAATCAATTTATGCATCTAATATAATAAATGCAACAGAACTTATTGTTTCTACAACATTTTTAGATGAGGCTTTAGAATTACAAGTTTTAAATAGAAAAACGGGAAAACCGATCGAAAATGCAATCTTGAAATCAGATGATTTTTTAATCGAAACCAAAAATGACGGAAAAGCAATCATTTTAAATAACATAGGCAATTCTAATAAAATTCAAGTCACATATCAAAAAGATACACTTTCACTTGATTATTCTTTCAATAATTATAGAGGATATGAAAACGATAACAGCTTAAAATTCAAAGCCAAAGTTAACTTCTTTACCGACAGATCGATTTATAGGCCAGGTCAAACTGTCTATTTTAAAGGAATTTTGACTCAGATAAAAGAAGAGAAAACAAGCATCGTCCCAAATCTTTTTGTAAATGTCATCGTAAAAAATGCGAATGACCAAGAAATCTTCAAGTCACGCCTGAAATCAAACGAATTTGGATCTTTCATTGGTGAATTTGTTATTCCAAAAAATAGCATTACAGGTTCTTTTAAAATCATAGCTGAAGAAGATGACGACTATAAAAATGATGAATTTTATGATAAGGAAAAAGAAGAACATCCTTTTTGGAACAATCTAGAAAATTTTCCAAATAGCAAATTATATTTTCAAGTAGAAGAATACAAACGTCCCAAATTTGAAATAGCCTTTAAACCTATCAAAGAGAATTTTATAGTCAACCAAAATATAAAAATTAAAGGAAGTGCGAATGCTTTTGCAGGCTCAAAAATCTCAGATGCTAAAGTTTCATATACTGTTACACGCAACAGTTACTATAATGATTGGCATTACTTAAGGTCATACAATAATTATGACAATACTCCAATTAAAACTGGAGAAACAAAAACTGATGAAAACGGAAATTTTGAGATTGATTTCACAGCCCTTCCAGCAAAAGATTTTGATGAAAAAGGACTGCCAATATTCAATTACAAAATCACTGCAGAAATTACCGACATCAATGGCGAAACCCGAAGCAAATCTACTGAAGCCAAAGTAGGCTATCACAGCTTAGAATTAACGGCAGCAATTTCTCGAAATATTGATGCCGGCACTGCCGAAGAAATTAAAATTAATAGCCAAAATCTAAATGGTCAATTTGTAGCAACTCAAGGTGAGATTAAAATCTATAAGCTTAAATCTCCAAATCGTATTTTAAGGAATCGTTCTTGGAGCGCTCCTGAAATTCAAACCATTTCAGAAAAAGAATTCGAAAAAATCTTTCCAGCTGAACCTTATGATGAGGAAGGCGATCTTGATAAATGGGAAAATGGACTACTTGTGTTTTCAAAAAAAGTAAATACCGAAACTATTAAAAAAGTACTTCTAGCCGATTTAAAAAAATGGACTTCCGGAGAATATAAATTATTTTTCAATGCCAAAGATACTTTTGGAAAAGATATTGAAGCAGTTTCCAATTTTAATTTATCAAATAAACACGATAAAAAACTAGCAGATAATCAACTTTTTCAATTTGACATTATCAATGATGATCCAAAAAAAGATGGTTTTATCGAATTGCAATTTTCTTCAGCCTCCTCACAATTATATATATTAGCCGATGCATTTTATCAAAGTAATACTATTTTTAATAAAGTTGTAGACTTAAAAGATGGCAAGAAATCCATCAAAATCCCCATAGACAAAAGAGCAAAAGGGGAAGTGAAAATAAACATGAGCTTTATTTGGGAGAATCAACAATTCCAAAAAACAACAACGGTCTATTTAAAGGAAACAAAAGAAAGCATCAATATCGAAACGATTAGCATGCGTAACAAAATAGAACCTGGAAGTAGTGAAACATGGTCTTTTTCAATCAAAGATCACAACAAAAAAGACCTTGCTACAGAAGCATTAGCTACGATGTATGATGCGTCTCTAGATGAATTTGCAAAAGCAACTTGGAAAACAAATTTAGATTTCGACACGAGCTATTCCAATTATGCACAAGAAAGAAATTTTTTAGGCTTCAAAAATTCCTATTTCAGTTTTAATAATCTAGGACAAGATTTCTATGAAGATTATTCAGTGCCTACAGAATTCAATTGGTTTGGCTTTGATTTCATGCCCAAAAATTATAGCAATTCTAAATATCGAAAATTTTTAATTGACAAACTAGTAATAAAAAGAGGCGAAATAGTTTCTGGCTTTGTGACTGAAAACGGGCTTCCTTTGCCTGGCGTAAGCGTAGTTGTTTCAGGAACACAAAGAGCAACAATTACTGACTTTGATGGTTATTATGAAATAAAAGCACTCTTAGGCGAAATCTTAGAGTTCAATTTTATTGGAATGAAAGAGCATTTTGGTTTTGTAAATGGTGATTCTATCAATGTTAATATGAACTCAGACCCATCATCACTTGAAGAAGTTGTAGTCACTGCATATCAAACAAAAAAAAGAAGTGATATTGTAGGTTCGGTGATGATTCTTGACGATACTGCCTCAGAAATACAACTAGAATCTAAAACAATTACCGAAGCCTTACAAGGAGTTGCAGGCATAACCATCGAAAATAACACAGGTCAACCAGGCTCTAGTCCGACGATTCGCATTAGAGGTCCGCAATCTAAAAACCTGAATGGGGATGCTTTGATTATTATTGACGGCATAGAATTTAATGGCAACTTGAATTCTATTAATCTTGACGATATTTCAGAATATAAAATTCTTAAAGATTCTGAAGCCGTTTCTCTTTATGGAAGCCGTGGAAAAAATGGTGTAATCGTTATTACAACCAAAAAAGCAATTGAGGCACTTTCAAAAGTAAAAACAAGGACAAATCTGTCAGAAACCGCCTTCTTCTTCCCTCAATTACAAACCGATGCCAAAGGAAATTTGAAATTCAATTTCACTTCTCCAGAAGCATTGACAAAATGGAAACTGAGAATCTTAGCCCACAATAAGAAAGCAACTACTGGTTATTTAGAAAGCAGTATCATCACACAAAAAGACTTGATGATTCTTCCTAACATGCCCCGTTTTTTACGTGAAAAAGACACAATCGTGGTCACTTCAAAGATTACAAACATAACGCCTGAAGCTAAAACTGGAATCGCTATGCTGCAACTTTTTGATGCAGTAACAATGGAAGCAATAGATGCAAAAATGCTGAACGCCAGCAATACTAAAGATTTCAGTATAAAGCCAAACGGAAATACGACTGTAAGTTGGAAAATTTACGTCCCAAAAGGCCTTCAAGGCGTACAATATAGAATTTTAGCAAAAGCTGGAAACTTCTCTGATGGTGAAGAAAACATATTGCCTATTTTAACTAATGACATCTTGATTACCGAAAGCATACCTCTTTGGATTCGAGGCAATACCAAGAAAGAATATACTTTTGAAAATCTAAAAAACAATCAATCGGGCACTTTGAAAAATCATTTGCTCACATTAGAATACACTTCAAATCCTGCTTGGTATGCAATAAAATCACTTCCTTATTTGATGGAATATGAACATGAATGCGCTGAACAGACTTTTGCTAGATATTATGCAAATACTTTAGCCAATGAAATTATAACTAGCAATCCAAAGATTGCAGAAGTCTTTGAAATTTGGAAAAAATCAGGAAAATCACTTTCAAAAATTGAAGAAAACGAAGAATTAAAATCAATTATTTTAGCAGAAACACCATGGCTTCGCAACAGCCAAAGCGATGAAGAACAAAAGAAAAACTTGGCACTGCTTTTTGATCTAGAAAAAATGAAAGCCAATATTAATGACAATTTCGAAAAGCTAGACAAAAAACAATCTCAAAATGGTGGTTTTTCTTGGTTTAGCGGCGGCAGTGAAAATCAATATATCACGCGCCACATCGTTGCAGGCCTGGGTCATCTTGAAAAATTAAAAATTTCCAATCAAAATATTGCCAAGTTTAAGCGCATAACTGAAAAGGCAGTTCCTTTTATAGATTCAAAATTTTTAGAGCATGATAAAGAAATAGAAATTTATAGTAAGAAACACCAAAGCTGGAATTATGACAGTTATTCTGACCTTCACTATCTGTATGCGAGAAGCTTCTATATTGACCAAAATCTAATGAGTGATACTTTGAAAAAGGTCATTAAAAAACATCTTGACTATGCAAAAACCAATTGGCAACAATTTGATTTATACAAAAAAGGAATGCTAGCATTAGTTTTAAATCGTTTCAACGAAAAGCAAACCGCTAAAAATATCCTAGAAAGTCTGCGCCAAACCGCTGTCACCAACGAAGAAAACGGAATGTACTGGATTGATAATAAATCAGGCTGGTATTGGTATCATGCGCCTATTGAAACGCAAGCCTTGTTAATTGAAGCTTTTACAGAAATCGCAAACGATAAAAAATCTGTAGAAGCTATGAAAGTTTGGCTCTTAAAAAATCGAGAAACACAATCTTGGAAAACTACAAAAGCAACAACCGAAGCTGTATACGCTCTATTGCTTCAGGGCGAAAATTGGCTTTCTATAAAAGACAACACCTTCATTAAATTAGGCGATGAGAAAATCATGACCAAAAAACTTTCTGAAAACGAAAAAGAAGCAGGAACTGGCTACATAAAATTAAATTGGAAAGCCGATGAAATCTCAAAAGACATGGCTACCATTTCAATAAACAATAAATCTGAAGCGCCAGGTTTTGGAGGCTATTACTGGCAGTATTTTGAAGACATCGACAAAGTCAAATCAAGCCAAGAAAGTACGATGACGATCGAGAAAGAATTGTATTTAAAAGCAAATTCTTCCGAAGGAAAACAATTGCAAAGAATTACAGATGCAAAACCTTTGAAAATAGGCGATCTAGTAACTGTAAGATTAATAATTTATACGCAAGAAGATATGGAATTTGTACATTTAAAAGATATGCGTGCTTCTTGTTTTGAACCAATTGATATAATTTCAGGATATAAATGGCAAGATGGTTTAGGCTATTACCAAAGCACTAAAGACGTAGCGACACATTTCTTTTTCGATACTATAAGCAAAGGAAAATATGTTTTAGAATATGACATCCGAGTAAATAATCTAGGCGATTTCTCAAACGGAATCACTACGATTCAAAGCATGTATGCACCCGAATTTTCTAGCCATTCAAAAGGAATCAGAGTGAAGATTAAAGAGTAAGAAAAAGAATCAAGAAGAAAGAGGAAACTGGAAAGAAGAAAGAAGATCGCGAAAAGTCATTGCGACGAAGGAAGCAATCCTATAATCTGAACTAGCGATCTTGTTCCGACGAAGGAGGAATACCCATAACTTGAACAACTAGCTGAGATTCCTCCTTCTTCGGAATGACAAGACTCTCGCAAAAAACTAAATCAGAATAGGAAACTAATTAATATCATAGAAAAGTTCGTTCCAACCTAAGGAAACTTCTTTCAGCTCATAGAAAATTAATTTATGCTACTAGGAAACCCTTTTCTACCCATGGAAAACTCTTTTCTGCTCATGGGAAGCTAATTTATGCTACTAGGAAACTCTTTTCTACCCAAGGGAAACTCTTTTCTGCTCATGGGAAGCTAATTTATGCTAATAGGAAGCTTCTTTCATCTCATAGAAAACTTATTTCTGCTCATAGGAAACTATTTTCTGCTCGCGGAAGATCGATGAAACCTACGAAAACAAAAAAATAGTTTCACAAAAAAAATCCGTTTTGATTGCTCAAAACGGATTTCTTATGAATTTGAAACTTGTATTAAACTATTTTGAAATAGTCATTTCATCAACAATGTGTTTCGCACCAGCATATTTATCAATGATAAATAAAACATAACGAATATCAACATTGATAGTTCTTTGCAATTTTGGATCAAAGATTACGTCACCAGCCATTGCTTCTATATTTCCATCAAATGCAACACCAATAAGTTCTCCTTTTCCATTTAACACTGGTGAACCTGAGTTACCTCCTGTGATATCATTGTCAGTCAAGAAGTTTACCGGCATATAACCTGCCTTGTCAGCATATTGGCCAAAATCTTTTTTCTCGTTCAATTCAGCCAATCTTTTTGGCAAGTCAAATTCTTGATCATTTGGCTTGTATTTTTTGATTGTTCCCTGAAGCGTAGTATAGTTGTTTATTTTCGCATCATTTCTTTTGTCAGCAGGCAAAGAGCGAACTTTTCCATAAGTCAAACGCAACGTTGAATTTGCATCTGGATATTGAATTTTGTTCAATTTAGACTCTCTCAATCCTTCCACTAAAAGACGGAAAGATTTTTGGTAATCATTGTCTAATTGCGTTTGCTCAGCTGTTTTAGCTCTATATTTTGTCAACAAATCAGTAGAAAGAAGATACAATTTATCATTTTTCAAAACTTCTGGCTGTGGGTTTTTCAAATAAGATTCTAGTTTTTCTTTAGAAGTAAAGATGCTTGTTTCAAAAGCGTCATTTACAAATTTAGTAAAGTCACCTTTGTTTGCTTTTGCAAGTTCAGCAACATAAGGAGAAATTTCATATCCTGTAGATTTTGAAGCATACAAAGCAAGTTGCGCCGCCAAAACATCTTTTTCAATCGGAATATAAATTTCTTTATAAGACTCTTCAATTTGAGCTTGTAATTCTGGCAAAACTTCTGCTTTTTTAGCATCATTTTGTTGTGCATAATATTCAAATCCTTTTCCTAATGAATAAGGAAGTGCCGCAAAAGCACTAGTTCGCAACATTCCAACTAAATAATTGTCATGACGTGATTTCTCATTTGTTTTTTCATAGAAATTATTCAAAGTCGCAATTACGTTTCCGTATTTCGCTTTGTTTTCTGCTTTATTTGCCCAAGCATTAAATTCAGTTTCTGATTTTGCTTTTGTATCAGCAGTTTTGAATTTGGTTAAAGCATCAATCATTCCTTGACGGTTTTTCCAGTAATTTGCTACAGATGCATATTTTGAAGCATATTGCAAATTCACTTTTTCATCTTTATTCATATGAACTTTCATTTTGTCCATACCAACTTTTGAAGACTCAACCCAAGCAGGATAAGCAAATTTCACGTTTTGCTCAATTCCACCAGCCGGCATCCAACGGTTTGTTCTACCTGGATAACCTAAAATCATTGCGAAATCATTTTCTTTTACACCTTTTAAGCTTACAGTTAAGTGCTTTTTAGGTTTCATCGGAATATTATCTTCTGAAAACGCTGCAGGATTTCCGTTTTTATCTGTATAAACTCTGAACATTGAGAAATCCCCTGTATGGCGAGGCCATTCCCAGTTGTCAGTGTCGCCACCAAATTTTCCGATGCTTTCTGGAGGAGTTCCAACCAAACGAACATCAGTAAAATCTTGGTAAACAAAATAGTAATATTCATTTCCTTGGAAGAAAGAACGCACAGAAACAGTATATTTTCCGCCTTCGTTATTTTCCTTTTCGATCAATGCAATTTCTTGGTTTACGGCTTTTTCTCTTTCCGCTTCTGTCATCTTATCGTTTAATTTTGACAAGATTCTTTTAGAAACATCATCCATTCTTACGAAGAAACGCACAGACATATTGCTCGGACGCAATTCAGATTTTTTGTCTTTAGCCCAAAATCCATTTTTTAAATAGTTGGCTTCCGGAGTCGAAACTTCTGCGATTCCGTCATAACCACAGTGGTGATTTGTCAAAACCAAACCTTGATCAGAAATAATCTCAGCAGTACAGCCTCCATTAAACTGAACAATTGCGTCTTTAATGCTTGAATGGTTGATGCTGTAGATTTCTTCAGAAGTCAACTGCAATCCCATTTTCTGCATGTCTCTATGGTTCAAACGTTCAATGAACATCAAGAACCACATTCCTTCATCAGCCTTTACGCTCGCCGGAACAAGCATGATCGCCATGATCAAGGATAAAATAACTTTTTTCATACAAATAATTTAAAGTAGTTAATTAATACGTTTGATAAGACGGTCAAATTGCGGATAAGTTACAATAAGCCTCTTTTTTTCGTATATTTTTCAATCATGCGAAGATAAATCTTTTTCAGATTTCATATTCTATAATATTCTTAAAAATATCACATCATTTAATTTTTACTTTATCTTATTTGAAATTAAGCTTTTACTATAATAGTTATTTTTTGGTTTGGATCAATTCTAATGCTTTTTCTAAAGCGTCTTCTTTGTATTTAATAGAAATGTCTGGCAAGATGCTTTCTGTGTCTAAAATTCCGTTTGGTCGAACCTCCAAACTTGTAGAAACTTGAAAGGTAATTTTAGAATTCGGCAATTGATACCACATAAAAGGATCAGCATAAAAAGAAGAAAGATTTCCTGTCGGCTCTCCGATTATGGTTCCAAGCTTATAATCTTTCACCATTCCTGCAAACATTGAACCTGCAGAGAAAGTATAGTTGTCAGTCAGTACATAAATATTTTTTTTATATTTTAATGCGCTTCGTTTTGGCTTAATCAATTTGTTATTTACAACTGCCAATTCATTGTCTTTTGTATTCCAAATTGCTTTTGTGTGCTTGTTGATTCCATATAAAAATTTCGCCCAGCGCATCACTTTCGGAATATACATTTGGGTAAATCCTTTCTTGAATTCAGGTGTTACTTTCCACAATGTTTTGGAAGAAATTCGGAAAGGTTTGTCAGCAAAATATTTGGCAAAATCTTCTCCATAACGGCTGTCGCCACCGTCATGATTTCTTACGTCGATAACTATATTCTTAATTTTAAGCTTGTTGATTTCCTTAAAACTCTTTCTATAAAACTTTTTAAAATAATTTCTTTTTTCACTGTCAAAATCTTTGATAGTAAGTAATGCGATTGAATCTTTTATGATTGAAAACGTACAAACTTCAATATTTTTATCTTCTTTTTCCTTTGGAAAATCTTTGGCTAAAAGTCCGTTGATTTTTATATTTCTAATATTTCCGTTTTCATCAGACAATTCAATTTTATACGGAGATTTTAAATCATAAGCTCGCCATAAATAATATATAAAAGAAGAAGTAACATATTTTTCATCCAAGTAATCCAACTCTTTTGAAGAATGCAATTTCAGTTTCGTTATAATTTCTTGAATCGAAATTTCATTTATCGCTATAATTTTTTCATTTGGGCCAATGACTTCCTTCGAATAATTTTTATTTATAAAGTAATTGTCATTGCGATTCTCAATAGAAAAAGGGAAAAACAATCCGTCATTTTTCACATATTCATTATAAAATTTCGTCGGATAACTTCTCGTATGCGCATCATTCATGAAGATTAAAATCTGGTCAATTTTTCTCCAAAAGTCAAATTCTGAAAGTGTTTCTGGCAAATTATTCTGAATCGAATCTAAATACTTTTTCCAATCATTTTCACTTCTATAATAATAAATATTCGGATGCGTATATTTAATTTTTCCCACCAATGCCGTGATATCTTGTTTCATCTGAACTTTTGTCAAATTCACCTTTTCTTGACCAAAAGCTTTCAATTGACTTATAAAAAAGAGAACAAACAATATGATTAATCTAATCATTTCAGCACATCTTTAAGTTCAACAATTTCAAAATTAGAATCCATTTTCACAAACTCTCTAAACATTGCAATATGTCCGGCACCAAGCAAAACCATTACTTTTTCATCTTTGCTTTCCGTTAGCTTTTGCACTAAAGAATACATATATAGATTTCTTCTGTACCATTCTGAAACCAAATATGCACCGACAAAATTGTCTAATTTTCCCGCCGGATTCATTAATGAAATATATAAGCCATTTGAATGTTCCAGCGTTTGAGATGCATTTTCATGTAGCAAAATTTCTGTCAATGTTTTTGTTTTTACCATTTGGTTAAAGTCGGTTTCAAATCCTTTAATGACTTTTTCATTTTCTTTTAAAAGCTCAGATTGTTTGGCCTCATTCATTCCTTTTACCAAACTGTCATAAGGAAAATCAGCATGGTGATAATCAATAGCAAAGAGTTTCTTGTGATTTAATTTCTTAGCAGAACGCAAAGCAATCTGAACAATTTCATCCACTTTTATCTTCATAAGACTGTCCGAATTTCTATTGTAAAATTTGTCTAACGTATTTTGTTTTTCATAATTCCATTCTACAAAAATCTTGTCTGGAGCAAACTTTTTGATTTTGTTAGAAATGGTTTCCAATTCCTTTTGACTTCTGTCCGTCATCACATTAAAGGATTCAAATTTAGCAACATCCAATCCTGGATTTTCAAAATGAAACGTTCCTACCAAAAGGATTTGTTTCTTTTTTGATTGTGAAAAAACATTAATTGAAAGGATTAACAATAAGATTAAAGTGATTTTTTTCATGATGATTATTTTTAAATTTGATTCAAAAGTAACGTAGTGATCAAAGCTATTTTTCCAATTTTGACAAACACTACTTTTCAAATGGCAAACAACCAAATAGACTTCACAAATAATTTCGTCACTTAATTATTGCGGTTCATACTTAAAAAATAAGCGTTTGCATAAATTATTATAAGTTCCAAATTCATAATTGTACTTTTGAATATATAATTAGCTTTATGAAACCAAAAATTCCTTTTTATTACCACATTTTATTTTTCAGCTGCACTTATGTTATATTCAACATTTGGGATATTGCAATTAATGGAAGTGATTTTAAATCTTACTCTGATTTGACCACTCTCTTGTTTTCTATAAGTTTATTACTGGCATTATTTGCAATCTATCTATTAAATTTTTACACGTTTTGCAGTTGGTTTCTGAATAAGAAAAAGTTTTTTCTCTATATATTTTCACTTCCCATAACGTTAATTTTATTCGGATTTGCACGTTATTTTTTACAGGAAATTGTTGTTTATGAAATAACAGGAAACCACAATTATTTCGAACAATCTAGGCAATTTGGATATTATCTTAAAGACAATTTTTTCTTCGGATTGCCTTCAATAATTTTGAGTACGATTGCCTATCTGACATGGCAGTTTCAATTATTTCAAAAGCAAAATCAGCAATTAATATTAGAAAATAAAAAAGCAGAATTTCAATTATTAAAATCACAGGTTAGTCCGCATTTTTTATTCAATACTTTGAATTCTTTTTATGGAGATTGGATTGAAAAAGATGCCGAAACTGCTGCCGATTTATTGAAATTATCAGATTTGCTTCGCTACGTAATTACAGAAACCGATAAAGAACAAGTGTTACTTTTAAAGGAAATTCAGTTCATAGAAAATTACATCCAATTGCAACAAAAACGCTTTGAAAACCAATTGTATCTAGACTTTTCAATCGAAGGAAATTATACGAATGAAACTATTTTGCCAACCGTTTTAATTCATTTTGTAGAGAATGTTTTCAAACATGGAAAATTAAATGAGGCCACAAAAAAAGCTTTGATTGCTATTAAAGTCGAAAAAGATTATTTAGAAATTTCAACTACAAATCACATTCAACCTGGTGAAAATTATTCTTCAACCGGAATTGGTTTTGAAAATATCACAAAGCGCTTAAAATATACTTATAATGACAATTTTCAACTTGAAAAAACAGAAGAAAATAATATCTTTAAGACCAAATTAAAAATGCCACTTAAACGATAACCATGAAATTTAAATGTATCATTGTCGACGACGAACCGCCAGCAACTAGAATCTTAGAAAAGTATGTAGAAAAGGTGTCTTTTTTAGAAAAAGTTGGAGTTTTCAATGATTCTTTGGCAGCTTTGGCTTTTTTAAATTCCAATAATGTAGATGTAATCTTCTTGGATATCCAAATGCCACAATTGACCGGATTACAGCTTTCGAAAATCATTTCAAAAGATATAAAAGTAATTTTCACAACCGCTTATCCTGATTTTGCTTTAGAAGGTTTTGAATTAAATGCGATTGACTATTTGCTCAAACCAATTGCTTTTGAACGGTTTTATCTAGCAGTTTCAAAGCTAAATTCTAGCTCAAATTTAGAAGTTCAGAACAACAGTCAACCTGATTTTATTTTTATAAAAACTGACGGAAAAAATAAGTTCACAAAGATATTTCTAACAGATATTTTATATGTAGAAAGTCTTCAGAATTATGTTTGCATTCATACTTCAAATAAACAATTTGTTACGCATTCTTCCTTGAAAAACGTAATCGAATCGTTGCCTCAGAATGATTTTATACAAATTCATAAATCATATGTGATTTCTTTAAAACAAATTCAATCAACAGATAGTTTTTCTGTTTTCATAAATAATAAAGAATTACCGATTGGCGCAACTTACAAAGATGCTTTTTTCTCTAAGATTGAGAAATTTAAAATTTAGGATACTGCACCTTTTGATTTCTTTTTTTTTGAAATCATTACCTGTGATTTTTTATTGCCATTTTCTGGTAAAAAATCTTTTAAATTGAGGTGAAAATAATATTGCTGAATAAAAGCCTTAAATTGTTGTACGTCAACTTTATCTTCAGAGGTGAAATTTTTGATGAGGTTATTTTTCCATAATGGATCTTTTCTGTAATCTGATTTGATTAAAACTTCTTTTTCATTGAATTGATAATAATAAGAATCCGTGGTACAATTGAAGGCTCCATTTGAAAAATTAATTGCAAAATGATCTTTTACAGTAGTATCAAAATGATCCTTTCCAAAAGCAAAATAAGGTTTTTGATAATCTAGCATTCCTAAAATTGTTGGCATAATATCAATGTGCTGCATGATCTTATCATCTTTTCCTTTTAAATTTCTAGAAGGATGATAAAATAAAATCGGAATAGAATAATTATATGGCGGTTTCAAAAATTTCTCAGAATCTGCTCCAGAAGCATGGTCAGCCGTGATGATAAAAAGCGTATTATTAAACCAAGATTCATGTTTTATTTTTTCAAAAAACTCTTTGAGTGCAAAGTCTGAATATTTTATGGCACGATGAATCGGAAGTGTTCCTTCAGAAAATTTTCCTTCAAATTCTTTTGGAACTTTAAAAGGATGGTGCGACGAAAGCGTAAAAACTGTCGTAAAAAAAGGTTTTGGCATGGCATTGACTTTTTCATGAATATAAGGCCAAAACTTATGATCCCAAATTCCCCATTTTCCGTCAAAATCCTCCTCTCCATTTTTAAGTTCATAATCTTCTCTTGACCCAAATTCTTCAATTCCTAAATTTTTCGCAAAAGAAACAAATCCCATCGATTCTCTAACCGCTCCATGCAAAAATGCAGTATGATATCCCATATCGTTCATGCAGGCTGGCAAAGCATTATAATCAGCAACCGAATTTGGCAGTGAAAGGAAAGGTTCTTTAAATGATGGAATCGATGCCCAAATCGCAGGAAGAGCATCCATCGAACGGTAGCCATTTTGATGTGCATTTGTAAAAAGATAGCCTTGATTAAAAAGTGAATCTAAAAAAGGCGTATTTGTTTCTTGCTTTTGCGCAAATTGATCAGACAAGCTTTTTATATGTGCTTTTCCAAAACTTTCAAGAATTATAATAAAAACATTAGTTTTTTTATCCATTCTGAAAGATTCCGAAACAGAAGGCTGGTGTGTTGTTGGCAAATATTTTTGTGCTGTAGCAATATCAAAATAATCCACACGTTGCATTTTTGTAGATTTACCCAATGTTCTAAAAAGACAAAATGGATTACTTAAAATCAAAGATGTATGCGAGGCATTATCTGTATAAAGAAAAGCATCGCTCATTGAAATTGGATATGATGCTTTAGAAAAACTAGCGCCTCTAATAAAGAAAACAGTCACTACGGCCATCGCAGCCAAAAAGGAAGCATTAACTAGATAATAACGTTGTGCTTCTTTTATGTCTGACTTTTTATATTTTACAGATTTATATCCAAAGTTCAGAATGAAGATTGCCAAAAAATAAAGAATAAATCCATACCAATAGTCTTTTACAAAATCAATAAGCAAAAGCGAAAAACTATCTTCTTTCAATAAGAAAAAGTCTCCCAAAACCAAACGAGATTGCTTAAAAGGATAATAAAAAATATCGGCAAAACTTATCAAAAGTCCTAAGGAATTGGAAACCATATAAACACCGAAAACCCATTTTTGATATTTTTTTTTCTCTCGAAAACGAAACGGAATTAAAGAGAGAAAAATAAAAGGAATATTTAAATATAGAATAGAAACGGTATCGAACATTAAACTACCTTTTAGCAGAGCCAAAATATTTTTAGTTTCTATTGTATCTATTAGTGTACTGTTGAAATAGAAAAACGCAATTCTGCTAAACATAAAAACAACGTATACGACCAAAAGTCGCAATAGCATAACGGTAAAATCGTTTCTAAAGCTGATTTTCATAAATCTACTTATTAAATACTTAAAAATTCGCTCTGTTGTGGTAAAAGCAGTTGCTAATGAGCGCGTACAAAATTAGCAAATAATTTCTGTGTTTCGAAATGATCAGCGTAATATTAAAAAAGCTACTCGAAAGTAGCTTTTAATTTTATAATTGGTTTTCTTCTGAATTCAGCATTTCCCAAAGTTTGTCCTTCAATTCGACCAAACCTTGGTTGGCGATTGAAGATATAAAGTGATATTTCAATCCTTTAAATTCGCTGTCCAATTGCGCTTTCATTTCTTTCTGTAATTCTTCGTCTAACATATCCGACTTCGAAATCACGATAAAACGCTCTTTATCCAGAATCTCTGGATTGTAACGGCGTAATTCATCCAACAAAATTTCGTATTCTTTTTTAATATCATCAGCATCCGCAGGAATCAAGAATAATAAAACCGAATTTCTTTCAATGTGTCTCAAGAAATAATGCCCTAAACCTTTTCCTTCCGCAGCACCTTCAATAATACCAGGAATATCAGCCATTACAAAAGATTGAAAATCTCTGTAAGCTACGATTCCAAGATTTGGTTTCAATGTCGTAAACGGATAATCAGCAATTTTTGGCTTCGCCGAAGTCAAAACTGAAAGCAAGGTTGATTTTCCTGCATTTGGAAAACCTACCAAACCAACATCAGCCAAAACCTTAAGTTCTAAGACAACATCAATTTCATTTGCTGGCATTCCAGGCTGGGAATATCTCGGCGTTTGGTTTGTCGAACTTCTAAAGTGCCAGTTTCCTAAACCGCCTTTTCCGCCTTTTGCGACGATTTTTTTCTCGCCTTCTTCTGTAATTTCGAATAAAATTTCGTTCGTTTCTTTATCACGAACCACAGTTCCCAACGGAACTTCAATGTATTTATCTTCTCCGTCAGCACCTGTACTTCTTGCGCTTCCACCATCGCCACCGTGACCAGCTTTAACGTGCTTTGCAAATTTTAAGTGGAATAATGTCCAAAGTCCTTTGTTTCCAACTAAATAAACGTGTCCGCCACGTCCGCCATCGCCACCATCCGGACCACCTTTTTCAATAAATTTTTCTCTATGTAAATGCGTTGAGCCTTTTCCTCCTTTTCCGGAAGAAACATAAATCTTAACGTAGTCTACGAAGTTACCTTCTGTCATTTTCTTTTCTTTTTAAGCATCAATTTGAAATACCTGACAGCCACTGGCTGTCCTCCTTTTAATTTCAAATCTTCTGTCATTTTCTCTAAGTTTCTTTCAAAATGTAAGGTTTAAAACTACTTTTTACAGCAACTTTAAACCTTACTTTTTGAAATATTATTTTAAATTATTCTTTTAGCGAACGCACCATCACCTTGTCGATTTTGACGCCATCCATATCTATAACTTCTAGTTCAAATAAATTCCAGATCAGCTTCTCGCCTTGTTTCGGAATATATGATAATTCGGTCATAATCAGACCACTTACCGTCGTAACTTCATAATCATTGATCAATTCATCCAAGTCGAAATACGTCAAGAAATCATGCAATGAATAATGTCCGTCAACCAACCAAGTTCCGTCTTCTCTCGCAACCAACTGGAATTCTTCGTGGTAGAAATCTGAAGCATCTCCAACTAGAGCTTCCAAAATATCGTTTAAGGTAATCATACCTTGCGTAATTCCGTATTCGTCTGTAACGATGGCATAATGAACTTTTGTTTTCTTGAAAATATCCAACGCTTTATACGCCGAAGTATGCTCAATCAAGTAAACTGGTTCTTTTACAATATCTTTTAAATTGAAATTTCCTGTTTCAAATTTTGCAAACAAATCTTTAAGCAAAACAACCCCTATAACTTCATCTAGACTTTCTTCACAAACAGGATAAACCGAGTGAATTTCATCTAAAACTTTTTGTTTTAAAGTAGCAAAATCATCTTCTAAAGAAAGATAATCAACTGATTTTCTGTGCGTCATCAGTGAATTTACTTTTCTGTCGCCGATATGAAAAACACGTTCTACGATGTCTTGCTCAATTTCTTGAACTTCACCAACTTCAGTTCCTTCTTTAATGATTGCCTTGATTTCTTCTTCGGTGACTTTTCCGTCTGCTGTTGGACGAATTCTGAAAAGTTTCAATAGTGAATCTGTTGAAATTGTCAAAAGCCAAATAAATGGAGCGGTTATGATTGAAACCACTTTCATTGGATAAGCTACCGCTTTTGCAATAGCTTCCGGATAATTTAATCCGATTCTTTTTGGAAGCAATTCTCCTAAAACTAAAGAGAAAAACGTTAAGATTACAACTACAATTCCTACAGACAAATTAGCCGAATAAGGCTGTAACGCTGTGTATTGATCTAAAAATATTTTAACGTCGTCAGTAACTTTATCACCTGAATAAATACCTGTTAAGATTCCGATTAATGTGATTCCGATTTGAACAGTAGATAGAAATTTGTTTGGGGAGTTTGCTAAATCCAAGGCCGTTTTCGCACTAGGATTACCTTTCTTAGCGGAAGTCTCCAAACGGCTTTTTCGCGCAGAAATCAATGCAATTTCCGACATCGAAAAAACACCATTCAAAAGGATTAAAAAGAAAATTATTGCTATTTCCAAGGTTTGTTAATTTAGTTAAAGGCTATCGATTACTGAACTTAATCGATGTGTAATTTCTTCAATAGAACCGATTCCGTCTACTGCAAAAAATTTATCTTGCGCTTTGTAATATTCCATCAAAGGCGCGGTTTTTTCATTGTATTCTTGGTAACGATTTCTGATTTTTTCTTCATCCTGATCGTCAGGTCTTCCAGAAGTTTTTCCTCTTTCTAACAATCTTTTTACCAAAATTTCGTCATCAGCTTCCAATGCAACTGTTGCCGTGATTTTATCGCCTTTGCTTTCTAAAAAAGCGTCTAAAGCTTCTGCTTGAGACAACGTTCTTGGAAATCCGTCGAAAAGAAAACCTTTAGAATCTGGATTTTTATCCACTTCGCTTTGCAACATTTGAATCGTAACTTCATCCGGAACCAAGTCGCCTTTGTCCATATAAGTTTTAGCTAATTTTCCTAATTCCGTTTCATTTTTAATATTAAATCTAAAAATATCTCCTGTTGAAAGGTGTGTCAAATTGTATTTTTCTTTCAAGAATTCAGCCTGCGTTCCTTTTCCAGCTCCCGGCTTTCCAAATAATACGATGTTAATCATTCTGTGTTGTAATATAGTTGTGTGTTTATTTTAGTCAGCTAATTGGTAAATTTCAGGAATATTTCTGCCTAAACCGTCATAATCCAATCCAAATCCAACGATGAATTTGTTTGGAATTTCAATACCAATATAATCAATTTTTATGTCTTTTTTGTATGCTTCAGGTTTTAAAAATAACGTAGCTATTTTCAATTCCTTTACATTTTGGGCTTCGAACATTGCTTTCAGTTCGACCAAAGTATTTCCTGTGTCAACAATATCTTCTATGATGACAACAGTTCTTCCCGTTAAATCTTGGTTGATTCCAATTAGTTTTTTTACTTCGTGCGTAGTTGACATTCCTTCATAAGAAGCCATTTTCACGAAGCTGACCTCACAGTTTTTTGGGTAATGCTTCATAAAATCTGAAACAACCATAAAGGCGCCGTTCAAAACGCCCACAAATAAGGGTATCTCTTCGTCAAGGTCTTCTGCAACTTCTTGCGCCATTTTGGCAATTGCAGAGTCAATTTCCTTTGCTGCGATGAAAGGAACAAATTTTTTGTCGTGAAGCTGTATCACAATAATTTTGTTAAAGTATAAGTTGCAAATATAGTAAATAAGATTTCAGCTATTTTATAAATTAATTGAGTTTTATTATAATTTTATTAATGTTAAATAATATTTAATATTCAACGCTTTAAATCGATAAAATTTTTAAAATCAGTAAATTCAAGCTACGAAAAAATTAATCCCAAAAATTTTAGCAGTTATGAATACTAGAACTTTATCTTTACTATTAATAGGTACGTTTTCACTATTTTCTTGCAATGGGCAAGTTACCAAAGAAGAGAAAAAAGTGGCTACTCAAAAAGGAAGCACGACAGTGAAAACTGCTATCGGCGATTTGATGCTTCCTGCGCCTTATTCCTCTAAATCGGTTACAAAAAGAAGCGGCATGAAAGATTGGCCGGAAGGAACGACTCCAAAAGCACCGGAAGGTTTCACTGTAACCAAATTTGCCGGAAATTTAAAAAACCCGCGTTGGACTTACATTGCGCCAAACAATGACATTTTCGTAGTGGAAAGCAATACTTTTATGAGTGCGAACCGAATCACGGTTTTCAGAGACAAAGACAAAGACGGAAAATTTGAAACAAGAGAAGTTTTCAAGGAGGGATTAAATATGCCTTTCGGAATGCTAATCTTGAAAAATTATTTTTACATCGCAAATACTGACGGATTGTACCGTTTTCCATATAAAGAAGGTGATCTGAAATTAACCGGAAAAGGCGAAAAAATCTTAGAACTTCCTGCGGGAGGTTATAATAATCACTGGACAAGAAATCTTTTGGCAAATGCCGACGGAACAAAAATCTATGTTTCTGTAGGTTCAGGAAGCAATAATGGCGAAAACGGAATGGAAAATGAAGTCAGAAGAGCCAATATTTTAGAAATTAATCCGGATGGAAGCGGGGAAAAAATCTACGCCAGCGGTTTGAGAAATCCTGTCGGAATGGATTGGAATCCAGCAAATAATGAACTTTGGACAGCCGTTAACGAGCGTGATGAATTAGGCGACGGATTGGTTCCTGATTATATCACAAGCGTAAAAAGAGACGGATTCTATGGCTGGCCGTATTCTTATTTCGGACAGATTGAAGATCCGAGAATGAAAGGTCAAGGAAAAGATTTGGTTGCCAAAGCAATTGTTCCAGACGTTCCTGTTGAAGCACACACAGCTTCGTTAGGATTGGCTTTTTATGACAAAGATGCGTTTCCTGCAACATATAAAAACGGCGTATTTGTGGGACAACACGGTTCATGGAATCGTTCACAGTTAAGCGGTTACAAAGTACTTTTTGTTCCTTTCAAAAACGGAAAACCATCCGGCAAACCACAAGATTTCTTAACCGGATTTATCGGCGATGAAAAAAAAGCAGAAGTTTATGGAAGGCCGGTTGCCGTAACCGTGATGAACGACGGATCGCTTTTGGTGAATGACGACAGTGGCAACACAATTTGGCAAGTAACAGCTAATAAATAAAACTTATATTTCCTTATATGCCGTATATGGTCTTATTATTACCATATAAGGCATATAAGTTCATAGAAGAAATCTGCGCAAATCCGCGTTATCCGTTTTAAATCCGCGTACATTTAAACCAATGAAAAAATTCTACCTACTATTTATATTTTTATCCGCCTTAAAAGTTACTGCACAAACCGATTCCATCCAAAAAACAAAAAACCTAGAAGAAGTCCTAATCAGTTCCTTCCATATAAATGACAGCCTGCAAAACGCACCAGCATCCATCGGAATTTTATCCAAAAAAGATCTCCAAGCCAATAATTCTACAGATATCTCAATTGCAATGAATAGAATTGCCGGCGTTTACATGCAATCGGCAAACATCACAACCAACCGAATTTCCATCAGAGGAATTGGCGCAAGAACACCTTATGGAACTAATAAAATCCGTGCTTTTTATGGAAGTATTCCCTTAACTTCAGGCAACAGCGAAACCACAATTGAAGACATTGATTTAGAAAACATCAACCAAGTGGAAATCATCAAAGGCCCGCTTTCAAGTATTTACGGTGCCGGACTTGGCGGCGCCATCTTAATTTCTCCAAAAACTTCCGGAAATACCGCTTCAATAAGCACCACTCATGGTTCGTACGGATTAATGAAAAACACAGTTTCTTATGGCTTAGATACCAAAAACGGAAGCTTGAATTTAAGCTATCATAAATTGGAAACAGACGGCTGGCGAGAAAACGCTTCCTATAATCGTGAAGGAATTACTTTGGCTGGAGAATTATTTAAAAAGAAAAACAGCAAGCTGACCTATTTCAGTAATTACACGTATTTGAAAGCCTACATTCCGAGTTCTATTAATAAGACGACTTTTGAAAATAATCCACAGGCTGGTGCTCCGATGTGGGTAGCCTCGAAAGGTTTTAAGGAATACAAATCGGTTTTGGGAGGTTTGGCTTATGACTTTAAAATTTCAGAAAACATTTCAAATTCCACCTCGGTTTTTGTAAATTATAAAGACAATAACGAACCGCGACCGTTCGATATTTTGCGACAATATACTTTTGCTTCCGGCGCAAGAACGCAGTTCTCCGGCAATTTCTCCATCGGAAAAATGAAAACATTATGGAATGCCGGATTGGAATATTTCCGTGATGATTTCGTCGGAAGAACAATCGAAAATTTATACGAAGAGAATAGCGGCAACGGAAGTTTAGAAGGAAATAAGCTCACAGAAACCAACCAAGACCGTGATTTTTATAATGCTTTTGCCCAACTCAGAATTTTACTTTCAAAGAAATTTGAGTTTCAAGCTGGCTTGAATTTTAATAAAACGGAATTTGAGTTGGACAATATTTTTCCGGGTGAAAATGCTTCTTCAGAAAGTTATAGTTATGACGCGATTTGGTCGCCACAAGTTTCTTTTTTGTTCAAGCCAAATAATTTCCAGACGATTTATATTTCGGCGAGCCGAGGTTTTTCGCTTCCGAGTATTGAAGAAACGTTGACAGAAAACGGAACGATTAATTCAAATATCAAACCTGAAAGCGGTTACAACTTTGAAATCGGTGGAAAGTTTTATTTCTTCAATCGAAATCTTTACACAGAAATTGCAGCTTACAGCATGCAGATTAATGATTTGTTAGTTGCCCAAAGAGTTGGCGATGATCAATATGTGGGAATAAATGCTGGCCAAACTTTACACCAAGGAATTGAACTTTCCGCTAATTACAATCTGATCTTAAACAAAACTTTTTCCCTAAATCCATTCGCGACAGCTTCCATAGGAAAATATGAATTTAGAGAATTTACCGACAGAGAGAATAATTTTTCAGGAAATAAATTAACGGGAGTTCCCGCCAATAAAGCGAATGCCGGGATTACTTTAAACGCAAATTTCGGATTTTATCTTTCTGCAGATTATCAATTCGTAGATAAAATTCCGTTGAATGATGCAAATTCGATTTATTCAGATGCTTATCGATTATTGAATTTAAAAACAGGCTACCGTTTCAAAATCTTTGAAAATTTCACTTCGCACATTGCCACCGGAATCAATAATGTGACCGATGAAAATTATGCTTCCATGGTTTTGGTCAACGCCACCGGAGTTGGAAATGCCGCGCCAAGATATTATTATCCAGGGCTTCCGGTGAATTATTATGGAAATCTGTCTTTCAATTATTCGTTTTAATTCGTAATTTTCGTTCCGATACTTATGAACGAAACATTATACAAAAACATTCAGAACAGCACGGCACACCGACCGAGCAGGGATTTCAATTCTAATTTTATTATTGAAAATTCTGAACTGCTTTCTTATTTGATGGAAATTGTTTTAAATGTAAAAGACAAAAACCACCACAAAGCCTGCTGGATTTCTGAATTGATTTTTGAAAAACATATCGATTGGCTTTCGCCTTACTTGGATGTTTTCTGCAACACGCTTTCGGCTTATTCTAATGAAAGCGCACTTCGATCTATTTCGAAAATCTGCTTGTTTTCAGCGAATTATCATAGCAAGAAATTAAAATCTAAAGAAAACTTCCTTACCGAAAACCATTTGGAACTAATGACCGAAGCTTGTTTTGACTGGCTGATTTCTGATAAAAAAGTCGCTACAAAAGCCTACGCCATGCGTGCCTTATTTCAATTCGGAAAACTGCAAGACTGGATTTATCCTGAGCTTCAAGTAATCTTGCCACAGCAATATCCGCATCAGTCTGCCGGATTTCAATTTGCTTCTAAAGAAATTTTGGGAAAGATAAAGCAGTAGTTTTTTGCCGCTGATTAAAAGGATTTTTTCGGAGTTAGTTTAAAAAATCATTCTAATCCTTTTAATCTGTGGCAAAAGGAAAAAAACATTAAATTGTACACCTAAAAATGTACCACTTTGCAAAATCCTGAAAACAAATCCCTGAACAATTCTATTTTTCTTAAAATAGTAACCAATCTTACTTTTTGGGTATTGATTGCCATTATTTCTGGAGTTCTCCTCGGAAATTATTATCCTGAAATGGGTGTGAAAATGAAAATTGTAGGCGATTCTTTTATCCAATTGGTAAAGATTTTCATCGGGCCGATTATATTTCTGACCATCGTTTTGGGTATCAGCGGTATGGGCGACTTAAAAAAAGTAGGAAGAATCGGAATCAAAGCACTAATTTATTTTGAAATCGTGACCACTTTCGCCTTGGCTATCGGAGTCATCGCCGCTTATATCATCCAACCTGGAAAAATTGACAAATCAGGATTGCAGATCCAAGATGCCAGCAAATATATTTCTGGTGATGCTCCAGAATTCAGCTGGGTTAGTTTTTTTCTAAGCAATTTTACGCTTCAAGTCTTGCTAGTCGCCATCATTTCTGGAATCTTGCTGAATTATTATCGTAAAAGAGAAGCCGTTGTAGCCACTTTATACAAAGCTTCAAAAATTGTCTTCAAAGCCTTAAAATTCGTTATGTATTTAGCGCCACTAGGAGCTTTCGGAGGAATGGCTTACACCGTCGGAAAATTTGGATTGCACACTTTAATTCCGCTTGGAAAGCTGATGGTTACCGTTTATGTGACCATGGCGATTTTTATCTTTTTCATCTTGGGAGGCATCCTGCGCTACTATAAAATCAGTATTTGGAAATTCATAAAATACATGAAAGCCGAGCTCTTAATCGTACTCGGAACCTCATCGTCTGAACCTGCCCTGCCCAATTTAATGGACAAATTAGAACGCATGGGCTGCAGTAAATCGGTGGTAGGTTTGGTGGTACCAACGGGCTATTCGTTCAATCTTGACGGCACGGCGATTTACCTTTCAATGGCGATAATTTTCTTGGCCCAATTGTATGATGTTCATCTTACTTTTGGAGAAATCTTGACCGTCATCGGCTTATTAATGATTACCTCAAAAGGTGCTGCGGGCGTTACCGGAAGCGGTTTCATAGTCTTGGCATCAACATTGACGGCAATTCACAAAATTCCTTTGGAAGGATTGGCTTTTCTTTTAGGCGTAGATAAATTTATGAGCGAAGCCCGGGCAATTACCAATTTCATTGGAAACGGAGTCGCAACCATCGTGATTTCTAAAAACGAAAACGAATTTATTGACGTTGAAAACCCAATGGAGCTTGATTAACCATTTCTTTCGTATTGACAAGGGGTTCAAAGAAACAATGATCGCTTCAACAAGCCTTTGAAACGCTTCAACAAACCATTGTAATGCTTCAAAAGGTCTTTGAAATTGTTCATCTGGTCTTTGAAACACAGCAATAGACTATTGAAATGCTTCCTGAAATCATTGCAATCCTTCTTGTGCTTGTTGTAATTATTCACTTTTTCATTGAAAGGCTTCAAAGCTAATTTTAACTACTAGAAGCCAATTTTATAAAACAAAAAACTCTGGTATTTCCAGAGTTTTTTGTTTGCTTAATAATATTCAGGACAACCCAAACATTTTACATCTAAATCAAACTGATACGTGATTGAAAATTCGTGAACGCCTCCGGTTCTTCCTATTTTTGAAGTATTGAAATCATAAGAATAGCCAAATTTGAAATGCTCATAGTACAACCCGCCATAAGGATTTACCGAAGTCAAGAAATGACTATTCGGACTATTCCCTACCGGATCAGTTGCCGCAGTAAAACCTACGAAGAATTTCTTAAAAACGAGTCCGGCTCCAAGATCAAGTCGGTTATATTCTGCTTGTTTCATATAGTTTGCCGTCAGCAGAAGTTTTGTTTCAAACGGAAAAATCACCGTGTTCATGTAATCTTTAAGTTCAAGCTCAATCCCCGCATTGGCAGAAAAAAACATTTCCAAAGGCAAGTTTCCTTGTTGTGTAAATGTAATATTCGGCTTGTTCAAATGCTTCATTGACAACCCAAACCAAGTATTTTCATTGTTAAAAAGAAATCCCGCAGAAAAATCGAAGAAATTCACTTTCTCTTTCAAAACCGTCGGATCCATGCTGTTCGGATTTATGGTTCCGTTTCCAATATTAATCTGGTCTTCTAAAAGCAAATTCTGAAAACCATACGACTTATTTCCAAAGCCAATTTCAATCGCCGGACGAAAATACCACTCATCGGTAAGTTCGACGCGATAAGCATAATTGACATTTACTTGCGTAAAATTGTAATTTGTAAATCGCTCGCGGTGGCTTAAAACGCTTACGCCTACACCACTGTTCATGGGCTCTACCCAAGTATTTATAAATGCAAAATCAGTGTCTACTTTAAAATCAAGATCTGTCCACTGCGATCGGTGTATGATTCCTGCATTAGTAGTTTCTAAAAAACCTGTGAATCCAGGATTCAGGGTTTCTGGCACCATAAAATATTGTGTAAAAATTGGGTCTTGCGCTTTTGCATTCCACGAAAAGCACAACAGCATTAAAAAGCAGCTATATCTTAGTTTCATTTGGCTTATTTTATAAGAGTGAATGGTCCGTTTTCAGTAACTGTAGCTCCATAAAAAGTAGTTCCTGTCACTTTAAAATAGTAATTTCCGTTCTCGGCATCTCTATTTTTAAGCTTGCCATTCCAGCCTTTCAGCGAAGTTCCTTTTTCATAATAAATCATTTCTCCCCAAGTATCATAAACCGACAATTCGACATTTTCAAGTCCGGAAAACAAAGGAGCAAAATAATCATTAATGCCGTCGCCGTTTGGCGTGAACCCGTTTGGCGGAATCAAGCGATAGCCTTTAGTAATTTCAAGCGTCATTTTGTGAACGATCGTACAGCCAAACGGATAAACAATCGTTTGTGTCACTACATAAGTTCCCGGCCTTGTGTAAACATGAATCGGATTTTCTTCTGTAGAAACGGCACCATCGCCAAAATTCCAAGTGATGCTTGTGTAATTTCCTGTCGTATTATTGATAAATAAAATAGGGTCTTGAATTGAAAAAGCACCGTGAATCGTGAACTGTTCTGACTCGACATCAAATTCAGGAGAATCAAATTCAGGTACGACCACGTTAAAAGTATAACTGTCAGTACAGCCGACACTGTCGGTAACGAGGAGCACGATTGTTCCGTTTTGGCTTGTTTCCATAAATTGGTTGTTGGCACCGCTCACCATCCCGCTCGACCAATGCATTTGATATGGAGGTACGCCGCCCGTCACTTGCGCTTCAAATTTCTGCTTCACTTCTTGGTTTTCACAATCTGCTATGGTATCTGTTTTTACAGCAATAGTCAAAGCTTGCTGCCTGATAATCGAAAACTGTCGGTTTTGAGTACAGCCTTTGGCATCGGTCACTACTACTGAATAATTTCCGGGTGGAAGATTGTTCAGGTTTTGCGAAATGCTTCCGTTTGACCAGGCATAACGATAAGGCGCCGTTCCTCCTGTTACCAAAAGGGTGATGCCGCCACTATTGACTGTGTTGCAATTGAAAGCATTGTTCACCGTTCCGGTCACCACAAGAGGCTGTGGTTCTAAAACTACAAAGCTTCTAGGTATTTGGCAGCCTTGTGCATCGGTAACCAATACATTATAAGTTCCTGGTGCTAGATTATTTCTAACCGAATTTGATGTGATGCTGTCTTCCCAAACAACAGTCACAGGAGAAACGCCGCCTACAAAATTCAAATTAATGCTTCCGTCATTTGCACCATTGCAGGAAACATTTGCCACTACCGGATTAACCATAAAAATTGGCGGCTGGGCAATTATAACATTCAATGCTTTCTGGCAACTATTAGCATCGGTCACCGTCACGCGATAAGTTCCCGGAGCTAAATTTTGAATTGTAGCATTTGTTGAAAGATTACTCCAAAGCACTTGATAAGGTGCAACACCGCCTGTCATGTTAATGCTGATTGATCCATTGTTGGCGCCATAGCAAGAAATTTGGTGCGTGACCGAAGAAATCAGAAGCTCTGTTGGCTGTGTCAAAATCACTGAAAGTGCTGTCGTACATCCGAGACGGTCTGTTACCGTCAGATTATAAGTACCGGCAATAAGCGCTGATAAATTTTGACTAGAGCTGATAAAGGCATTCGGACCCGTCCATGAAAACGTATAATTTGTTGTACCGCCAACTACAGCTACATTGATGCTTCCCGTTCTTGAACCGAAACATAAAATATCCGTTTTGCTGATCAAATTCGCTTCAAGTTGCAAAGGTTGCGTAATTATAAAGGAAGCCGTTTTCGGACCGCAATTATTTGCATCAAAAACAGTCACAGTATACATTCCCGGACTTAAATTTGACAAATCTTCTGAAGTCGAAAAAGGCACATTATCTTTAGTCCACAAATAAGTATAGGGTGATGTTCCGCCAGAAACGGTTATAGAAATTGCACCGTCAGCTATGCCAAAACAGCTTATATCTTTTTCATTATCTGTTTGTATTGCTATTTCTGCAGGTTCTGAAACTACATAACTTTGGGAAAAAGGACAACCGCCTGTTTCTGTTACAGAAAGTATATATGTTCCCGGAGCTAAGTTTGAAATCGAAGCTGCAGAAGAAGTAAATCCGTTTGGCCCAGTCCAAGAAATCTGATATGGGTTTCCTGCCGTAAAAGGCACGCCACCTGTAATATTAGTTTGAATTGAACCATTATTTCCTCCAAAACAAGTGCTGTTGGTTAAAACAATATTTGGGTTTATAGATGGATTTACGGTTACAGTAAAAGTAAAAGGAGCGCCAAGACAACTTCCTGAAATCGGTGTCAAAATATAAGTGGCCGTTGCTGGCGCATTGGTATTATTTGTTAAAATCTGGCTGATAAAAGCTTGCGGCACTGCTTGTCCGAAACCACCTGTCACGCTTCCTGCCGGGTTTACGATTGGGTTGGTCCAAGTGTATAAAGTTCCGGCTGGCACTATATCGCCTGAAGCTGTATTGGGAGTCAGATTAAAACTAGCCCCACTGCAAATCAATCTTGTTTTTGGGCTAATTATCGCTTTTGGATTTACTCTAACTATTGCTACATCAGAAGCCAAGTCAGAGCAGCTTCCAGAAGAGAAAGTAATTACGTTATAATAATAAAATATTCCTGCACCGTTTACCGGAGGCGCATAAGTATTGTTTGTTGCCCCTGAAATTGGAGTACCTCCTGTGTTTGAGTTTGTCGTATTTAAATACCATTGATACGAAGGCGTTCCTGTCCCATTTCTATAACTTACTGACAAAAGGTTCGCAGTTTGGTCTTGGCACACTGTGCTTGATGCTGGATTTGCGGTAATCACAGGCAAAGGATTAACAGTAACTTTTGCCGTATTGCTGACAGTACCGCAACCTGATCCTGTTTGAGAAATTACTACATAATAAAACATTGTACCGACGATATTTGTTGGCGGTGTAAAACTGCTATTTGTAGCGCCAGTAATTGGAGTTCCGGTCACGTTATTATTCACCGGATTGCTATGCCATTGGTAAGAATAAGTCCCTACTCCACCGCTCACAATAACTTCCAAATTTGTCGGCGTAATTCCTTCGCACAACTCTTGGAAAACTAAAGGCTGTGATGTCACAACCGGATCATTGACCACAATAATTTCGGCAGTATTGCTCACCGCTGGATCACATCCGTTTCCGGAAAGTGAAACCGTTACATAATAGTAATAATTTCCTGCCGTAGCAAAAACTGAAGGCATATAATTTGAATTTGTTGCGCCTGTAATTGCTGTCCCGCCAGTTGTTGAGTTTGTCGTATTGCTATACCACTGGTAAGTCGCCGTTCCTGTTCCGCCCGTGTAAGAAACTGATAATGGAGCAGAAATGCTACCTCCAACACAAAAAGTCTGCATTGGGATTGGCTGTAATGTGATTGTTGTTTCTGGTGCAATGATTACCATAGCAATATCAGATGTCAGAGTACCGCACCCGCTTGTTGATGAAAAACTAATCGTTGCAAAATAATAGAAAGTTCCTGCTGTTGCCGATGGCGGATTGAAAGTACTATTTGTAGCTCCTGAAATTGGTGAAGCTCCAACGGTACTGTTTGTTGTATTTACAAACCATTGGTAAGCAGGCAAGCCAACTCCGTTTAAATATCCGACAGAAAGCAAAGTTGGCGTTCCTCCTTGGCAAACTGTACTTGAAACGGGTTGCGTCGTCATTACTGCAATCGGATTCACAATCATTTGAGCAGGATTGCTTGTGACGCTACAGCCTGCCCCAGTTTGATTGACTATTACATAATAATAAATCGTCCCGATAGTATTGGTCAAAGGTGTAAAACTGTTGCTATTCGCGCCAGCAATCAGAGTTCCTGTGCTGTTGTTATTTGCCGGATTGCTATACCATTGGTAAGAATAGGTTCCAACACCGCCCGTTACAGTCACTGACAAGTCTGTTGGAATTGTATTCTGGCAAATCGTTTGCATTGCCAAAGGCTGTAATGTTATTATAGGATCATTAGTCACAATAATTTCGGCAGTATTGCTCACCGCAGGATCACAGCCATTACCCGAAAGTGAAACGGTCACATAGTAATAATAATTTCCTGCGGAAGTAAAAACTGGTGGCGTGTATGTTGAATTTGTAGCACCGGCAATTAAAATTCCTCCAGTTGTCGAGTTGGTTGTATTGCTGTACCATTGATAAGTTGCTGTTCCTGTTCCTCCTGTGTAAGAAACGTTCAAAGGTGATGAAATACTTCCGCCAACACAAAAAGTCTGAGTTGGAATGGGCTGTATAGAAATAGTGGTGTCAGGGTTAATTGTTACAGTTGCAATAGCAGATGTCAAAACCGAACAGCTCGAGGAAGCAAAAGTAATCGTCGCAAAATAATACAAAGTTCCGGCTACAGCCGACGAAGGACTATAAGTGGTTGAATTTGCTCCAGAAATTGCAATTGCGCCAACAATAGTATTTGCTGTATTAGAATACCATTGATAGCTAGGAGTTCCGATGCCATTAGTATAACCTACAGAAAGTTGTATTGGATTTCCGCCTACACAAACCGTACTTGAAACTGGTTGTGTTGTTAATCCAGGCGCTATGTTTGTGCGAACCTCAGCAGTATTACTTGTGACGCTACAACCTATTCCTGTTTGCGTGATGACTACATAATAATATATAGTACCGATAGTATTTGTTGGTGGCGTATAAGTACTATTTGTAGCGCCTGCAATCAAAGTTCCTGAAACAGTATTATTGGTAGCATTGCTAAACCATTGATATGAATAAGTTCCAATGCCCCCTGCAACTGTTACAGAGAGATCAGCCGGTATTCCATTTCGACAAAGGCTTTGCACTACCAAAGGTTGCGATGTAATCACAGGATCTGCAACAACATCGACAACCGCAACATCACTGACAAGATTACCACAACCGCTTCCGGAAAGAGTAATTGTTGCATAATAGTAATAAGTTTCTATGGAAGTAAAAACTGGAGGAGAATAGGTATTAGAATTGGCTCCAGAAATTGCTGTCCCACCAGAATTTGAATTAGTCGTATTCAAATACCATTGGTAAGTCGGCGTTCCAAATCCACCAGAATAGCCTATGGCTAGAGCCGAAGAAATGGCACCGCCCACACAAACGCTCTGCAATGGTGTCGGCTGTTGCGTCATGAATGGAATAGCCAAAATATTTACGCTTGCCGGAATTGTCACCAAATCAGGACAATCTCCTGAAGTAAATTCAATTCTTGCGTAATAATAGAGAGTTCCAACAGTGGCAGCTGACGGATTATATGTCGATCCGGTTTCGCCAGTAATAGGTGTTCCTCCTATTGTAGAATTTGCTGTGTTAGAATACCATTGATAAGTTGGATTACCCGCAGCCGTATTTAAAGAAAAAGTGAGCGGTGCCACAGTTCCATTTTGGCAGACGGTACTTGATACTGGCTGGCTCGTAAAAAATGGGGACGGATTTATGGTCACAACGTAATTTACAGGTGGACTCGCACATCCGTCGAGGGAAGCAGTAATGGAATAAGTAACTGTTCCTATTGCTGAACCGGTTGTAGTAAGTGTTTGAACCGGAATTGTATTGCCGTTTCCCGAAGTCAAAAACCCTGAAACGCCTGCTGTTGCTGTTGCTGTCCAGGAATAAGTAACGCCTGGAAAATTTCCTGTCAAGTTTACCAGTGAAGTCTGTGAACCAGAACATATTGTTTGTGACAATGGCGTTGTTGTCAAGACCGGAATTCTCTTTACATTAAAAGTTCTCGTACTAATTGCAGAAGCGCCACATTCATTAGTTACAATCAAAGAAACCGTGTAAGCACCTGTAGTTGCATAAGATATTGCTCCTGGATCTGCTAATGTTGAAGTAGCAGGGATTCCCCCAGGGAAACTCCATGCATAAGACAATGTGCTTGAAGCCGGAGCGCAACTATTTATTACTGCAGATGGGGTAATGCTTGAAGGTCCGCAGACATCAGCAATTGTGTTTATGATTGCTTGCGGTGGCTGTTTTACGACAATCGTGCGTTCAAACGCTTGGCTTGGTCCGCAGGAATTTGTCATTCGAAGTGATAATATATATGTTCCAGGAGTTACAAAACTAAAAGAAGGACTTGGAGAAGTTGCATTTGTTCCATTTGTAAAAGACCAAACTGGTGTTCCAGAGCCACAATTTCCAGCCGTATAATTAACCGTCCAAAGATAAGTTGGCCCTGCACAAAGACCCGCAAGCGGTGTCGTATTTGTAGTGGAAACTTGAACAGGCGAACATCCTTCCACATTATCAAAATTGACTTGTGGCAGTATCGGATCTTCAATACAAATTTGCTGTACAAAAGTATCTCTTCCGCAAGAACCTTCTGCAGTCAAAGTAACAGTATAGATGCCAGGACCAGCATAAGTATGCGTAACATCTTGCGCCGCTTGTGGGGGCGTGATGATAATCGGACTTCCATCCCCAAAATTCCATGTAAAAACTAATTCTTGCTGGCAATTTTGGTTAAATCCTCCGGTTGTAGTATTATTAAACAAAACCGTTGTGTCAGAACAAGAAATTCGAATGGCATTAAAACTAGCGATAGGCTTTTTGAGAATCGTAATGTTAGCAATAGAACCTCTTGTTTGTCCGCAATTGTTTCTAATAATAAGCACGGCTTCCAGTTGGTTTCCTGGACAGCTTGTATTTTCATAAGAATGTGGTACAGGATAATTCAGCGAAGCACTGGGATTTGACGAATTATAATATGAAGATGCCATCAGCTCTTCCTGCGTTAAAATAACCTGAGGCGTTCCATCACCATAATTAATTTCATAAGTAGTACCAGGGGAATTCAAACCCCATCCTGAAATTGCAAATTGCAAAGCAGCTGTCGGCGCGCAAAGATTGTGTGTTGTACCAGGACTGGTAATTCCTCCCGAAGGATTTGATACATTTTTAACAACATAAGTTTTTGTAACGCTGCAGCCATTACTTCCTTCTGCAGTAATAGTCATTAAGTAACTTCCAATGGCAGTGTAAGTATGTGCAGCCGGAAAAGTAACATTGGCCTGATCTGGTGAACCATCACCCCAATTCACCGAATAATTTGCAATGCAAGAAGACGGCGAATTGTTTCCAACATTAATCGTATAGCTTGGTGCTGATGCCGAAGCATTCCTGCAGTTGTCAAAAGGTGTAAAAGAATTATCAAGATCTCTGAAATCAATAGCTGGGCTTTGCTTTATGGTTACCGGCTTTGTGACTGCAGAACTAGATCCAGTTGCATCAGTTACGGTAAGCGTCACATTAAAAGTTGTTGTGCCACAACCAAATGATGTAAAAGCATGGCCTGGGTTTGCCAAAGAGGAAGTCGGGCTTCCGTCGCCAAAATCCCAAACATGAGCTAAAGTTCCTGTTCCTGTCGCTTGTGATGTAAAATTGACAATCGCAGAAGAACAAGTATTAGCATTGGCACTAGAAATAAAATCGGCATTTGCAGCTATAACAGAAAGCTCCTTAAAAACAGAAGACGCCGAACCATCATTCCCTTTTAAGGTTTTTATTGGTGTCGGCGTATTATTATGCAATAATTTGCTTGAAAGATTTTTAGCGACTGTAGGTGGCAGATAAAGATTGCGATTTGCAGCGTTCTCAAATCTCGAATCGTTGCCAGAACCGATCGTTGCAGAAATAATAGTACTTGAAAGGCATAGATAGGCCAGGAAAACAAACTTGTAAAGTTTTTTCATATTTGGGGCAATTACTTTTACAAACTGCAACAGCTGTTTTGCGTTGCAGGATTTCCAGGAAGTATAGACTTTTCAAGCCGCCATACCGTAGGTGGTAGAATGACAGCCAGTGTAGGTTTTGCCTATATCCCCTGATTGCCGCTAATATATTATATAAAAAAATAGTTAGCCATAGTAAAAGCAATAAATTATTAAGATATTTTCAGACATAAAAAATACCTAAAAAAAACATAAACAATTAAAAAACAATTACTTATAAAAATAAAGAGGAAATCAATCGTGAAGTTAACATAAATATAATACAAGAAACTCTCTGTAGAATATGCTACAGAGAGAATTCTTATCTCAAAATTAAGCAAATTTGATCATCTCAGAAACAATATGTCTCTGGACGAACTTAATAGTATAACCTAAACTTTATATCATTTTTTGAAACCAATGCTTTGAAGGATCCCTACAGGGGAGAAAGAATCCTTCAGCATTGGATCATAAAAATTACCTAAGCAAACGTAACCATATCTGCGCAAAAAAAAACACGTATAAATACGTGTTTTTTTTTTAAATCTCATAAAATTGCTATTTTTGAGTATCATTTTCATCCGCATGCCTAAATCTGGAAGTTGATTTCTACAAAATCATCTTTGCTGCTGTCAGAATGTGCTTGGTCATTAATATTGTATTTTTCAATAAGCGCTTTACTTCCTTTATTTTTTTTATCACCCGGATAATTTGGGAATACCTGCTCTTGCTTGCCGTGTTCTTTTACATCCAAATAGTCTCTGTCTGGTTTTGGTAGCTCTTTGTCATCCATGATTTCTAAAGTTTTTAATTTCTTTCGAAAAATTAGTAATCAATAAATTTAAAAATGTTTGCGCTTTAAAACCTTACATCTTTCAACAAAAAATTTCCAAAATTAAGCTATTCAAGGATGTAAGTAGGATCTTCCATAATATTTACATGAATAATTGCCTCGGCATTTTTAAGCAATTTAATACAATCAGGACTCAGATGCTGCAGATGCACTTTTTTTCCTAATTTATGATACTTGCCAGTCAGCACATTCAGCGCTTCAATTGCAGACATATCGGCTACTCGGCTTTCTTTAAAATCAATAATAATAACTTCGGGATCATTTGCGATATCAAATTTTTCATTAAATCCAGCAACAGAACCAAAAAATAACGGCCCATAAATTTCATAATGCTTGGCTCCTGTCGCATCAATATATTTTTTAGCACGAATTCGCTTGGCATTATCCCATGCAAAAACCAATGCAGAAATAATAACACCCACCAAAACAGCCAAAGCCAAATTATGCATAAAAACCGTTATTGCCATCACAATCACCATCACGATAGTATCTGATTTTGGCATTCGCTTAAATGTTTTCAGGCTTGCCCATTCAAAAGTTCCTATAGCAACCATAATCATGACGCCGGTCAGTGCCGCAAGCGGAAGTTTTTCAATAACGGGAGCACCAACCAAAATGATTATCAAAATAGTCAAGGAAGCAACAATTCCGGAAAGACGAGCTCTCGAACCTGCAGAAAGATTCACTAAAGTTTGGGCAATCATTGGACAGCCACCCATTCCAAAGAAAAAACCATTCGCAATGTTTGCCGTTCCTTGAGCAATGCATTCGCGGTTGCTATTGCCTTTTGTTGCCGTGATTTCATCAACAAGATTTAAAGTAAGTAGTCCTTCCGTAAGTCCAACCGCTGCCATGACTAAGGCATATGGAAATATAATTTGCAGGTTTTCTAAAGTAAAATTGATATTAGGAATATGAAAAGGAGGAAATCCACCGCTGATGGATGCAATATCTGAAACCTGTTTTGTTTCAATCCCAAAACCGATCACAATTCCAAAAATAATCAATATAGCTGCTAGTGAAGCCGGAATTGCTTTTGTTATTTTTGGCAAGACCAAAACAAGCCCTATGGTTAAGGCAACTAATCCTGACATAATCAACAGTGGTGTATCTGAAAGCCAAGTTTTTTCGCCATTACTAATTGTTTTGAACTGCTCAAATTGTGACAAAAAGATAACAATTGCAAGTCCGTTTACAAAACCAAACATTACCGACTGAGGCACTAGTCTAATGAATTTGCCTAATTTAAAAAGCCCTACGGCGATTTGAAAAGTACCTGCCAAGGCAATGGCTCCAAAAACATATTCCAAGCCATGCGATTTCATGAGCGCAATTAAAACAATGACAGTTGCACCTGCACCTCCAGAAATTAATCCTGGTCGGCCTCCTAAAATTGAAGTTATAAAACCCATGATAAATGCGCCATACAATCCTACCAATGGAGGAAATCCAGCCAATATGGCAAAAGAAAGCGATTCAGGAATCATGGTCATGGCTACTGTCAATCCAGCCAAGATCTCAGTTTTGTAATTTATTTTTTGGGAAAAGTCAAATAGGGAAAGTGAATTTTTCATAATATGGAAGCAACAAAAGTAATTTAATAGCAAAGTTGCCGTTTGGAAGTTTATTTTGGAAGCGACAAAAATAGCGTATTTACAAGCAGAAAAAAAGCAATGGCAGGAGTTTACAAAAGCCTGCAAATTAAATCTTTCAATAAAGAAGATTTTTTCTTAAATTAGTATATTAAACAAATCTAATGGAAATCATCACCCAACTTGCCTGGCTTTTTATCCTGGCTATTCCCATAGCCTGCATTGCATGGACAGTTACGCATGAAGAAGTTTTTCGCGAACCTCGTGAGTTCTGTGTAAAGCGAAGTCAAAAAGGATTCTCTCTATTTGAAAGAAAATTCTTTTATCTTTTCACATGCGAATACTGTTTCAGCCATTATGTGACACTTGGGTTTATTTTTCTGACTGATTTTCATCTCTTGCTTTTTGACTGGAAAGGCTACATCATTGCTGGTTTTGCATTAGTTTTTGTTGCTAATGGATACATGAGCCTTTTCGGACTTTTGCGTCAGTCAATCAAAAAAGAAAAGACTGAAATCACAGTTTTGGAAAAAAAGGCGGAGAAATAAAAATACCTTCACTTATATCGAGACTAAAGATTCATTTATATTTTAAAGTTAACGACATTTAAAAAAATAAAAAATCCCGATTGCAATTAGCAATCGGGATTAGTTTTTAATAGCTTGCCCTAAGACAAGCGAAGATATTATCTTTTAATAATCTTGATATCCTTAACTATTCCTTTTGAAACAACTTTGAAAAGATAAGTTCCAGAAGCTAAGTTTGTCATATCAACTTTTACTTGATTGGCAGCATATGTCTTTCCTAAAACCTTTTGACCTAAAAGATTATATATTTCTATAGCATCAATAGTATCAGAATAGTCAATAGTAAGAACATCAGAAACTGGATTTGGATAATATGTCAGTCTTGCTAAATCAAATTCTGGAGCATGCAAATCTGCTCCTGCTGTAACAGCAAGACGAAGCGCACTTTCACAGCCTCCTACAGTTTGTGAAGCATAATAAATTGTGCCACTAACGATCAGAGTATTTGAAGGCAATATATTTCCATTAACTGGAGCATCATACCATATAATTTGGTCTCCGTTCACAGTGAAATCAGCTAAAGTATCACCACCTGTAAAATCTTGTGGCGAAGTACCTGTTGGAGCCAAAGTATTATTAACAGTTACGACAACAGGAGAAATTACAGAACATCCATTAGCATTGACTGCCTTGATGTAATAAGTTCCTGAAGACGGAATCGCATTCGGACTTGGAAAGGTAACAGCCCCAAATGGATCTGCCCAATAGCTGTAAACAAGACCAGCATCAGATCCGGCAACAACTGCGGCTGCGGTAATGTCAACTGTCGAACCTGTACAAACTGCTGCCGGATTGGTGATAACCAATGCTGGCGCTGAATTGACAGTCACGACAACTGGAGAAATTACAGAACATCCATTAGCATTGACTGCTTTGATGTAATAAGTTCCTGAAGACGGAATCGCATTCGGGCTTGGAAATGTAACAGCCCCAAATGGATCTGCCCAATAGCTGTAAGCAAGACCAGTATCGGATCCCGCAACAACCGCTGCTGAAGTAATATCAACCGTAGAACCTGTACAAACTGCTGCCGGATTGGTGATAACCAATGCTGGCGCTGAATTGACAGTCACGACAACTGGAGAAATTACAGAGCATCCGTTGGCATTGACTGCTTTGATGTAATAAGTTCCGGAAGACGGAATTGCATTCGGGCTTGGAAATGTAACAGTACCAAATGGATCTGCCCAATAGCTGTAAACAAGACCAGTATCGGATCCAGCAACAACCGTTGCTGCGGTAATATCAACCGTAGAACCTGTACAAACTGCTGCCGGATTGGTGATAACCAATGCTGGCGCTGAATTGACAGTCACGACAACAGGAGAAATTACAGAACATCCGTTGGCATTTGTTCCCTTGATATAATAAGTTCCTGAAGACGGAATCGCATTCGGGTTTGGAAAAGTAACAGTACCAAATGGATCTGCCCAATAGCTGTAAACAAGACCAGTATCGGATCCAGCAACAACCGCTGCTGCAGTAATATCAACCGTAGAACCTGTACAAACTGCCGCCGGATTGGTGATGGTCAATATCGGTAATGTATTTACGGTCACGACAACTGGAGAAATTACAGAACATCCGTTGGTATTGACTGCTTTGATGTAATAAGTTCCTGCTGTTGCTGTTGCTGGAGTAGCATATGCTGTAGTTGCTGATGCATTTGTCCAGTAGCTCAAAGTAAGGCCTATATCAGATCCTGACGTTACTGCCTCCGCAGTAATATTTGCCGTAGAACCTGTACAAACTGCTGCTGGATTAGTAACAGTCAATATCGGCAATGCATTTCCAGTGATTACAACTGTTGCCGGTCCAGTAGCACAGGTAGCCGTTAGGTTTGTCGAAGTAACTGTATAGCTAGTTGATCCAACTGCAGAAGGCTTAACATATACAATTAGTCCTTTGTCTTCAACCACTGGCTCAGTACCTGTATAAGCAACAGTAGCTGCCGTATCTGTGTAAAGATCAGTCATTGGTGACCAAGCTATTATTCCAGAAACCTGGGCATTTAGCCTGACATTCAATCTATTCAGTGAAAGCGTACCTGCAGTAGCAGTAAGGCTATTTGCCCAAAGTACCTTATTGTCAGTCGTTGCTGTAAAATAAGTTTTAGAATTGTTTGTCACATCGGCACCGCTCATGCTTGTTTGAATAACAATATTAGATGTTCCATCCCATAAAAATGGAGTTGTAAAAGTTATTGTATTCCAGCCACTAGCAGTATGCGTGTACGTTGACGGGCCATATACAGTCGTATACGCAGTAGTGCTTAGAAATGTAGTGTTTGCAAAATTAGCTCCAGTAGTTGTCCCAATTTTAACAGTAAAGCCTGGATTTGTCGCCGCATCACCCAAAGTTGTCACATTGTAAGAAAGCGCTGTAATGGCTCCTTTCACGATTCCGGCAGCTTCAAGCTCAGCTTTCGTATAAATAGTTTGGCTGGTATAGTTTGCCCAACGATTATTAAATGCTGTTGGTTGCTCTTGATCCCCAGTTAAGGTAGTCGCTATACCGATAACTTTTGATCCGGCAACTGTACCTCCACTTATAGGCATTCTCAATACTGAACCGATACACACATCGCCATTAGAAACCTCTAATTCTGTTGGTACAGGATTAACCGTTATTGCGACTGTAGCAGTTGCATTGCACAATGTTCCTGTTGTTTGCGAAGCAGTAAGGGTGTAAGTTGTTGTTACGTTTGGATTAAATGTCCATCCAGTCAAATGATCTCCGGAAACTCCAGTAGCTGGCAGCCAATTATAAGTATCATAATCTGAAACTCCTGTTGCTACAGTAACTGCTGTTGAACTTGCTCCTTGGCAAAAAGCTGTCGATGTTGTGCTCAAGGCAAAAGCTGGAGGAGAAGTGATAGTTGCTAAAGCAGCAACTCTTGGACTGATACAAGCAACTTGCCCAATAAAGGACATTTTTGGTCTCACAGCCGAAATAGTGAAACTGTTCGTTCCCGCTCCAACCGTACCTGTAAAGGCACAAGGCGAAGCTTCTACATCTTTTCTATAAGACTGACTTACATTTAGACCGCTGGCAACAGCATCTGATTTCACTGTGCCTGCTGGGCCTGAAGTAGCCGTAGCACTATAATGCCAGCATAGCGAAACTATAATATTTGACGTCCCATTCCAGTTGAAAGGAGTACTGAATACTAAAGAATTTAAGCCGACAGTTGGCACAAAAGAAGCAGCAGAATAAACTTGGGTAAGTCCTCCCTGTATGTTTCCTCCTGCAGGAAAAGCGTTAAGAGAAGTGTTCCCTAAGCTTAATGCGAAATTATTATACGGTCCGCCTGCAACAGTAAAATCAAAAGATAGGCTTGTAATATCTCCTGCTCTCAATCCCATTGCTTGCAATTCAGCGGCAGTAAAGATATATTGTCCTTTTAAGCTTCCATAAGCTCCGTCAAAAGGCATTGCTGCTGAAGTTGATGTTGAAGCACCTGCGCCAATAGTAGCAGAACTAAGTGCAGTAGTTTCTGATTGGGCATAATACGTAGTTGTTGCGCTAATCGATGGCGTAGTGAAAGGAGAACCTGTCCCAATTAAAGAGCCACCAGATGCAGCATCATACCAGTTGATTATTGCTCCTGTATTCGCAGTAGCAGTTAAGTCGAGAGTTCCGACTCCACATCTCGAGGATGGTGTAGTAGCAACGCTATTATTAAAAGTAATATGAAAAGGTGTAGATGTTCCGGTATCGGTACCGCCACCACAAGTTACTTTTGCTCTATAATAAGAATCTGTTGTTGGAGCTACAGTATAAGTTGATGAGGTTGCTCCAGCTATTGGAGTATAATTAACATTATCTGTTGAACTTTCCCAAACATACGTTACGCCTGTTCCTGCAGTTGAATTCTGTAGTGAGAAGGTTACGCTCGTTCCTCCACAAATTTGTGATGCAGTAGAAAGAGTATTTCCTGGAACAGGAATCCCTGAGCACACATTTGAGGTAGCGAAAGAAAGATAGCCAGTGTAGCCTGATAGAGCAACTGGCGTGATAGATTGTGTTGTATTTGGCAAGGCTCCTGTACCTGCAACAAAAGTTCCGAAACTTCCGAAAGCATTAGTATAAACTCCTGCAGCAGAAGGTGCTTGTACAGGAATGCTTGTAGAAATAATGCTTGCGCTTCCTACTCTCACATTCATATTAGTAATAGTTCCTGAAACAACAGGCACTTCCCATCTTGCAGTTGCTGAAAGACCCGTCAGTGAAGCGTCTTGTGTTCCTGAATTCAAATCAAAAGAAGCTGCTTTGATTACAGCCGCAGTTGTTGTTGTAGGTGCTACCCATACCGGAGCATAAACCGTTTTTCCTACTGGATAAAACGCAAAATTTGTATTTGCATTTCCTGATGCGATAGTTCTTTTAAGCGGTCCGTTGATATATGCTGTTACGCTGCCACCAGTGATTGTACCACTAGCAGTTGCAGTTCCTACGCTTAAGACATTAGTTTCTGTCGTATTGATTTTTCCTTCCGCAAGGTTTAAAGTGCCACTGACAGAAAATGGAGAAGAAAGTGTCAATCCTGAGGCACTTGTATTGTTTACGCCTAAACTTGCAAAATTAGCCGTTGGGCTAGCGGCGAGATTTGAAATTATGCCATTGTTGACAAATGTCTGCGCTGTAGTAACAGGTGCATAAGATAGAGTAGTAGAAGCATTACCAATAACTCTAGTTGCTAAAGTAGTATTAGTATTCACAAATTCTCCTCCTGCATTGACAGTCAGATTTCCTCCTATTAACACGCTTGGAGCTGTCAGATTGCTTGATGCATTTACTTCAAGGTTTCCAGTAGTTGTGAATGGATTTACCGACGTTACTTTTCTATTCGTTCCAGTTGCTCCGTTTACGATAACTTTACCAAACGACAAGTAAGCACTTCCTACCCAGTTATTGAAATTAAAGCCGTCAGCATGACCTCCCGCATTTGTGGAAATTCCATCCCCAAATTGCAGGGTATGGTTAGCAGAAGTAGCCAGTGTCGCTGTAGTAATCGTTGAATTATTAAAATAAAGAGTATAGCCATTAGTATTTGTAGTTGCGGCGTGCGGATCTACAAACAACAGCGTACCTGCTGAAAGATTGACAGCATTACTTAACGAATTGAACAATGGTGTGCCAGAAGCTACAGAATTTGCTATAATTCCGGCATCGTTTCCATCAATGTTTATATTGCCACCAGACTGGTTGAATACTGAAGTAGCTGAAGCATTATTTATATTTCCATTAACATCAAGCGTACCGCCAGAAACGGTCAGCGTGCCATTATTGACAATAAAATTGTTTTTTAGCGTACAACCCACGGTAAGATTTCCCGATGATACTATTAACGTCCCTCCTGTGTTGATTGTTATATTTTTAGCTTCATTTACTGCTGTAGTAACAGTTACAGTTGTACCTACAGCGATAGTAACTGCATCAGTACAGCTAGGAACTAAACCTTTATTCCATATAGCAGGATTATTCCAGTCGCCACTGGCGATAGAAGCAAAAAGCAAATCGGAAGTATTATAGCCAATATAGAGTCCTCCTGTAAGATCGGCAAAAGACACTCCTGTTCTTTGAGCCGCACTTCCAGCCGTCGTATTAGAATGAGTGCCACTCAATGCGGCTGATTGGCCCAATACCCTTCCTACTCCATTTAAAGGATAAAAGACGTTAGGAGCAAAAATCGTTGTAAAATAACTTGGCGCTGCAGCGGAAGTTCCTTCTGTACTAACGTCAAAATGACCATCCCATCTATCAGTGATAGTATAAGTCCCGTCAACAATGGCTAATCCTGTTGTTGTAGTAGTTGCATCGGCATAGGTAACCGCATATTGACCTCCTGCAGTTGGTCCAGTTCTTCCTAAATAAAAGATACGTTCGACGCCATTCGCACTATAGAAAGGATACCTTCCAGCTTGTCCTGTAGGTATTGTTGATGGATTGGCTGTTGTATAGCCTGTCGCTCCTGCTGTCCACCATCTGCTGAACTTTCCTCCTGGCATAAAGCCTCCATTTGCAAAAGTAAAAGTTCCAGTACTTGTGATGCTGGTACCACTTACAAGCGTATTTGCACCAAGATTTACTTTAGCATTGCTGATATTCAGCGTATTGTCAACACTGATATTGTTTACTAACCAGTTGATATTTGGTATGGCCGTACTAGTATTGCTGAAAACTAAGTTTCTGATGACATTTCCTGTAAAAATCCCCGCTCCGCTTACGGTTTGGACTGTGGTTCCATTCATTGTCAGGTTGCCAGCGGCTCCAGTTCCTACGGAAAGATTTACAGTTCCGTTATTTATAAGGTTTCCTGCAACATTTAGGGTTTTTCCCGTAGTGCCGTTGGAAGCATTAAAAGTACCTGCAGCATTAACAGTCATATTGCCTAAAACTGCAAATGATGTCGGAGTTGTGCCATAACCCAGGATGCCATTTACCGTAAGGTTATTGGCTGTTTGACCTGCTGCATCGATAGTTACCGTAGTTCCGGCACTGATAGTAGCATTATCTAGGGAAGCAGGAACTGACCCACTATCCCATGTTGTTGGAGCAGACCAGTTGCCTGAAGCAATAGAAGTATAGTTTCCTGGAAGCTGCGATGTCAGTGAAATACCGTCTATCGCTGCAGGTGGCTGCGTACCTCCTGTTTCATTTTTCCAAGAAAAAATAAGCCTGAAAGTAGTTCCAGCAAGGCTCGCTGGCAATGAATAAGTCGCCGTCTGGATACCTGCTGTAGTCTGTCCGAAACCAATAAAAGTGGCTCCTGCAATGCCGGCTGGCACATTATTCGTTCCGTTTCCTGGATGTACTGTACTGCTTACCGGATTAACCGATGTAGGTGCATAAAAAACCTGCCAGTTATCCCATGTTGCTTCACCCTGGCAACTCCACTTAAAAGTAAGCGTAATTTTAGTTTCTCCCGCAGGCACTGTTACATTGCGCCAGAAAAAATTACTAGACTGGTTATCAGGAGTATAAGCATTTGCAACACCTGCATTGTTTGAAATATAAGCACTGTTTCCAGAAAATGGAGCAGTTGATACAGCAGTCCCCACAACCCAAGGATTGTTTGCTGAATTAGCAACCGACCAGCCATTTGAGGCAAAAGTATTGCCCGTTTCAAACCCGCCTTCTGCAACAGGATCGATAAGTACTGTTTGGGCGCTTAAGTTGCCCGAAGAAAAGGCAAGAATAATAGAAAGCGCAAAGAAAAGAGCGTTGGACCGCCGAAATTTTAACAGTCCCAAAATGTTAAATTGTAATTTTAGCGAATCAGTCCGATTCGTTAAAAGGGGGTAAATTTTTCTCATTTATTCTTAATTAAAAGTTAAGACAGCTAAAGTAGAGAAAACTTTAATAAGTCGACTTATTTTTTTATTAAAACTAAAAGAATTTACGTAAATAAATAAGAATATCATACTAATTTATATAAATAAGATAATGAATCATTAAAAAATAACTAATAAAACTCAACATAAACCCCAGTAATCACTGGATATTTATTAAAATCTACAGATGAAATTGTTAAAAAAACAGCTTTGAAACAATAATATAGATATAAAATAACAACATTAAAAATAGGCTTTAATAATCTTTTAAAAAGCAGTTTTTCATTTTACTATATAAAAAAGCCAGTAAGCAAACTCATATCAAGTTTTGCCTACTGGCTTTTAAACTTTTATTTGTTAATTATTCTTTTACCAGCTTGGAAACCTTGATGCCATTTTCAGTAGTAATTCTTACGAAATATATGCCATTTGATTTTCCTGAAATATCAAGCTTGGCATTAGTGCCATTTTCTATCGAAGTTTGAAGAATTCTTCCTTGAACATCAAACAATTCAATTGACTTAAGACTGCTGTTGCAATTAATAGTAATTATATCTCTCGTCGGATTTGGATAAATTACGATGCTCGGGTCAATCTCAAATTCTGGATTTGACAAGACTTGAAAAGTTGTCATGGCAAGATTAGTATCAATCGGAGCATTGTAATCAAAAAAGATGCTGGCCGTTTTTGCCACAGTTTCCCCAGCAGAAAGCGTTCTCAAAGTTTTGATTTTGAATAAAACATTTCCATGTCCGTTGACTGGAGGGTCACCTGCCGCACCTAAATCGATTCCTGCGAAAATAAATTCAGCCCTGTTTCCATTGATTACAGCACGTGTGGCATGTGAAGTGTTCAGCAGTTGAAGCGAATGAATATCATATTTTGTATCATCAACAATCACTTTCACGACTACATTTTCTGCAGCGGCCGTTCCGGTATTTTCAAAATTAACGATATAGTGAAGGTATTCACCAATAGCATTTGGAGAAACATTTTCACCCTGCATACAAGTAATATCATTTGGATCAAAAGAACCGACAACTTCCTGGCTAAATAAAAACTGATTGTCAAGCGGATTAAAATCACCAACGATTGGATTTATTGTAGCCGTAAAATTCAAGATGTCTCCAAGATTTGCAGGTGGAACCTGTGTCGGGCTGTTGACATTTAATCCGATATAAAAACTCCTATTTTCAAAAGGAAGAAGGTTGGCATAATTCCAACTCATCATTCCTGCAGACTGTGAATTTGGAGCCAAAGTTGCCATCGCATAATGCAGGATATTTTGATTATAAGTAAAATTGAAACTGCCATTTGCCGTTTGATTTCCCTTGTTTTTAATTACGATTTGATACCAAGCCATAAACCCTGGTTTTGCTGGCCAGATTGGTGCAATCACAATTTCTACATCGGCTTGGCTTCCAAGTGCTGTTATACAAAAATTTTGTGTAGCCGTATTATTATTGCTGTTGGCAAACGGAATCGTAGCTGTTGCTGGAGAAATAACGAATAGGCCTGGATTTTCAATTCGTGGCATCAGGCTAAAACTTCCAGCTCCTGTAAAAAATTTATAGTTTCCATTGGCATCTGTGAATGTTGCGGCCTCTTGAGTTCCATCATTGATATCAATTCTCACATTTGGCTGTTTTGCATCATCGGCATCGCATCCACTATTATTGTTGCTGTCAAAAGAAATAGTTCCGGCAATCGTGTTGTAATTTCCTCCCGGAGTGAAAGAACAATATGAATTTACGACCACATTTTCAAGACCAAAATTCTGCAACTGAAGCTGCAATTCTTCCACATTATCTTCGTCTTGGCACACAAATTCTAAAGCCACATTTTGATTATTAAAAAACAATAATTCTGAACGTCCATTTTTTGCAAAAACTGATTTAAGAATGTTATTTCCACTCACTGATAAAGATTGCAAGCTTAACAAATTTGAAACATCAATGGTTGTAAATCGGGTATATGCTAAATTTAAATTGGCAATATTTGGCGAATCCGAAAAATCTAAGTTTGCAATCGGACCATAAGCGCAAAACAAATCCACCAATCCTGTACAGCCGTCGATATTTACATTTGTCAAATTGGTGTAAGTGCAAAACAATTGTCTCAAATTAGCATGGCCTGACAAATTTAAAGTCGTGATTGGAGCATTTTCAGGCTCTGAACTGCTTATAGAAAGACTTTCCAAAGCATTGCTTCCGTGCACATCTAAGGAGGCTATTACAGCACTGTTGATATTTAATGACGGTAAAATCGGACAGTTTGAAAAATCAGCAGTTACAACTTGGGTATTGTTAAGACTAACATAAGCCAATACACTGCATCCAGAAAGATTTAAAGTAACTGTCGGATTATCTTGCATTGAAAAATATTCAAGCCTATTATATCCTGAAAGGTTCAAAGAAGAAATTTGATTTCTATCAAGATTAACGCTTGACAAATTGGTGCATCCCGTCAAGTCTAATGCCGTTATCTGATTATTTGCCAACAGCAAATTTTGAATGCCCTGACAAGAACTCATGTTTAGCGAAGTCAGTTGATTGTTACTGCATTCAAGATTTAGCAAAGCAGAACAGCCTGATAAATTTAAATTCGCCAGCGCATTATTTTTTATGTCTAATTGCGTCAAAGTGGTGCATCCAGAAAGATTTAAAGAACTTAAACTGCTGTCATTAATAATCAACATTTGCAGGCTGGAGCAGTTTGAAAAATCTAAAGTTTGAAGATTTTCTTTATCACTGAAATTTGACGGATGTAAATTGAGCAGCGTGCATCCAGAAGCATTAATAGTTGTCAAATCAGGATTGTTTTCTATTGAAAAAGCAAGAAGAGAAGTCAAGCCCGATACATTAACAGAAGCCAGAGCATTATTATTGGCATTAAAATACTGCAGATTCGGGCAGCTTGTCAAATTCAATGTAGAAATCTGATTATCATTAACATATATATTTTCTATAGTTGCGAGGTTGCTCGTTGTAAAATTCGACAGAACAGCATTTCTTTGCGCTATAATAAAGTCTAAGCTGGCGCAATTTGAAACAGACAATGCAGTCAGCAACGGATTATCACTCAATCCAACATTCTCTAAATTAGGCATTCCTGAAATAGTGGCTTCAGTCAAAACCGGACTGGTAAACGATAAGCTTTTCAAGTTCTGCATTCCTGATAAGCTGATCGTGGGAGTGCTGATTCCAATGAACCCTAGCTCAGTCAAATTTGAAAAACCTTCAATTCCTTGAATATTAGTAACGGCATAAGCGTTGAGACCTTCAATCCAAAGCTTATCAATCAAAGCAGCTTCTGAAACCTGAATCTGGTTATCAAAATTAGTATCGATTCTATAAATTCGGACATTGTTTGAATAAGCCGTAAAATTGTTATCGCCGCCATTCACAAGCATATTCTTGAATATGGGATCAGCAAAAGTCAGCACCTGCGCATTTGCCAAGCCGGCAAAAAACAATAAAAGCAGTAGTATTTTTTTGTTCATGATAAGATGATTGTTTTGATTTATATTTTATTGGTGGATTTTTTATTTAGAGCGATCGAATTAATTCCTGCAATTTTTCTTTCTTGCTCTGCGCAATCGGTATGTTAGCATTGTCAGCCATGATTACATAGCCTCCATCAGTTTTTATATATGATTTGAGATATGATAAATTAATAAGATGCGATTGGTGGATTCTTTCAAAGCCATGTTCCGCAAGCAGTTCTTCATATTCTTTGAGCGTTCTTGAAATCAGTATTGGCTTGTGATTTTTAATAAAAAACTGCGTATAATTTATTTTTGCTTCACATCTGATAATATCGGCCACTTCAAACAAATGGATGCCATCGTTGGTTGAAAGCGCGATCCGTTTAAAATTGTCAACTTTTTTTCGGATGTTTTCAAGAAGAAGGTCAATATTCTCAAAAGAATTATTTTTCCCCACAGCCTCTTTTATCTTTGCCATCGTATTTTGCAATTCTTCTGGATCAACGGGTTTAAGAATAAAATCTAAAGCACTGAATTTAAATGCTTTGACAGCATATTGTTCATGTGCCGTAATAAAAACGATATGTGAATTTATCTTTCCATTTGTTTTTGCAAGGCTTTCCAAAATATCAAAACCGGTTCCGTCGCTGAGATGTATGTCTAAAAAGATTACCTGAGGCTTTAATTTTTCTATGGATGCGATGCCTGTTTTTACACTTTCTGCTTCACCAACAATAAAAATATCATTGGTATAACGTTCTAAAAGTGCTTTCAAGCCCGTTCTCAAATGTTTGTCATCATCGATTAATATTGCTGTTATCATTTATTTGGTTTATTATTATGGTATATATTGAACAGGCAAACGAAGTGTAACTTTTGTACCCGTTTTTTTTGTACTATTGATTAATTCTGCTATTTCGATTTGTGCGGCTTTTGAAGTAATGGATTCCATAATTTCCAAGCGCTTTTTGGTAATTTCTAAAGCCATTGATTTATGCGCAGTCACAGAATTTTCTTTTAAGATTCGCGATTCTGAAAGCCCAATTCCATCGTCTGTAATCGTGCAGATCAGCTGTTCGTCTTGCACGTCAAAATCAACTTCAATTTTGCCGTTTCCATCTTTTGGAACAAGTCCGTGAAGGATTGCATTTTCTACAAAAGGCTGAATCAGCAATGGAGGCAAGCCCATATTAAATTCCACTTTTTCACTTGATCTTATCTCAAATTTAAACTTGTCATGAAAACGAAGCTGTTCTAGCTCGAGATAATTTTGGAGACTTTCAATTTCCTTGTCAATCGGAATCAGAGATCCTTTTGAATATTCCAAAGTAAGGCGCATTAATTTTGAAAATTTAGACAAATATTTCAAGGCAGAATCAGTTCCGTTTTGCACGATAAAACTCGATATTGAACTTAAGCAGTTAAAAACAAAATGCGGATTCATCTGAAGATGCAGCGCTTTCTGTTCATATTCTGCAACTTCTTTTTTCAACGTGAGTCTTCGCTTTACCTGCATTCTATTATAAATGACTAAAATTAATCCGATTAAAAGCAAGCCGCCAATAATAGAAAAAATGATAAGCTGCAGCTGTCTTTTATTTTCTTCTGAAAGCAATGCTTCTTTTTTCCTGTATTCATAATTCATTTCCGCCATCGCAAATTTTTTGCTGGCTTCCTGATTGGCAATGCTGTCTCTGGCGATGATATAATTTTTATAATGTTCTAAAGATTCCTTCGGATGATTTAGCGATTCATGAAGTTCGCTCAGCAGTTTTTCAGAATGATACGTTTGGTCAAGAACTCCAATTTCTTTAGCATACGCCAATGATTGGGTCGCGAAAGGCATTGCTTTCTCTAATTGTCCTTGGCTTTGCAACAAAAGTGCGAGATTGTACAGCGCCAGCGAAGCTCCAAATTTATTTTGCAGTTCTTCATACAATGAAAAAGACTTTTGGTAATAATCTTTAGATAGGCCTAAATTATGCTGCCTTTTGTAATAGTCGCCAAGATAATTGCATAAAAGGGCAAAGCCACGTTTATTATCTTGAATTTCGAAACCTTTTTGTGCCTTGCTATAATATTCAAAAGCATTTTCATTCTGTCCGGTTTCAAAATAAATCACGCCGATATTGGTCAGTGTTACTGGTGCATTTGTTTCTCCTTCAGCAATTTGAATCTTATAGGCTTTTTTTAAATATTCTAAAGCCTTCGGATAGTTGAGTTGCGCCTTGTAGACAATTCCCATATTGTTGTAAGCTTTGGAAATGCTGGCCCGGTCGCCAATTTCTTCATATAATTTTAAGGCATGCTGATAATTGTCAAGTGCCTTATAAAGGTTGCTCTGTTCAGAATAAACAACCCCTGAGCTTGCAAAAGAACGTGCAAGGCCACTTTTTAAGAACTTATCATTCGGACTTTCCTCCAACAATTTCTGAAATACAATCTGGGCTTTTTGAAGGTGTGTCAAGGCATCAGCATATTTCCCTAAAATAATCGATCCGTTGCCAGAATTTATATGTGAATTTGCCAATCCAAAATCATAATCTGATTTTAAGGAAAGTGAAGCTGCTTTTTGGGCATAAAAAATTGTCGAATCAGGATTTGTTCCCTTGAATTTATCGGCAATCTTATTATAGAGATTGGCTTTTGCAGTGTCTTTCATGGCACTGCCCAGCATTTTCTTCAAGCTGTCTGTCTGCATATTTTGCGCCAGGCAGACACAGCAGTTAAGCGTAATCAGGCAAAGTATCGATAGGATGTTTCTCGTTTTCAATTTTTTACGTTTAAGTTCTCATGACAAATGTATAATATGTTTTTACAGCAAAAAGCAATTGATTATTATTCATAGCTTTCGGGTTATTATTTAATTATTATGGCTTATTTATCGCGCAGCTAATAGCTTCAAAGAACAGCTAGCTTATAAATTTTCATCCTTGCAAAGGCATCTTGTATTTTGCTGTTTAGTATTTCAATAGTTCATGCAAATGATATATTTTTATGGCAATTAAACATGCTAAATCTAGAAATCGAAGAATATGAAAACATTTCGCCTTAAATATATCTTGGCCTTCTCTTTTATTTTTACTGTAAATTCTTTTTTGTATGCACAGGCAGAAACAAGAAATTGGAATGGCAAAAAATGTGCTGTCATCCTTACCTATGATGACGCATTGAACATACATCTTGACAAGGTAGTTCCTATGCTTGATTCGGTATCATTAAAAGGTACGTTTTATCTCATCGCTGGCGCTCCTATAGTCGAAAATAGAAAAAAAGAATGGCGCGCTGCTGCAAAAAACGGACACGAATTGGGCAACCATACTTTGATTCATCCTTGCGATGGCACACTTGAAGGTAGAGATTTTGTCAAAGCCGGAAATGACCTGTCCAAATATACGGTTGCTAGAGCGCTAAGAGAGATCAGGCAAGCAAATTCTATCCTTAAAAAGATTGATGGAAAGAAAGAACGAACTTTTGCTTACCCTTGTGGCGACCTCTATATTCGCGATACGCTGTTTTATGATTTCTTGAAAAAAGATTTTATAGCAGCCCGTGGCGTTGCATCCAGCTACCCTCAAATAGCAGACATCGACCTCTCAAACATTAGTGCTTTTGCACAAATTGCGAGCACTGCCGAACAGATGATAGCCCAGGTAGAACAAGCAGAAAAAAAAGGATCACTTGTCGTTTTTATATTTCATGGCGTTGGTGGAGAGCATCCTCTGAATATCGATTTAGAAGAACACCACAAGTTGTTGGCTTATCTTAGCACAAGACAAAAAGACATCTGGGTAGCTCCTATGGTGGAAGTTGCGAAATACATCAAGAAAAAGCAAAATTTAAAATAAATGTCCAGCCAAAAGAAAAAATATTGCAGTTAAAAGCTACACTAAAAGACCAACCTGTTAAAATTCACAGTTGATCTTTATTGAGATAAAATATTTTTAGCTCTTGAAGAAAGTTCTCGTTTCAGAATCATTCGAAATGTATATAGAATCTTTAAAGATTTTTTTTATTTTAAGCCCCTCAAAAGTCTCATTAATTCTTAGTTTCTTTAGCTGATTATTGATCTTGACAATTATCAGTTCGTCTTTTTTCTCTTTTGATTTTATATATCCATAATAAGAAACAGAAGGAAATGATACTTTTGTTTCTTTAACCGGAATGTGCTTTTTTTCAATCGCCTTTTTGGCAACGTATGATTTGCCTATAATTTTGTCTTTTTTACTAGCAAATGATTTATTCAAAAAAGGATCACGTTTTAAAATTTCTAACCTGAAAGTGTCTTTTTCAATAATTTTAAATTGTTTTCCGGCATGGATTTCTGATACAACCGAAAGGCTTTTATCTGCAAACAAATAATTGCTTAGTGACTTGTAAATAACGCTGCCCCATAATAGAAGAACTGCAACTATCAAAAGAATATTGATTTTCTTCTTCATGAATTCTAATTTATCGTAAACTTAAAAACACTGCTGTTTGCACCAATATTTCCTGCTTCGTCGGTCGCTCTAACTCTCCAAAAATAATCACCCAATTGCGTGAAAATTTGCTGAAAATTAGGATTTAGGCTATTTGAAGTTTGAGTAACCGCACCAAAATCAGCTGTATTTGAAAATTCTATTATATAAGAAATAGGTGATTGAACTACTCCGTTATCTGGAGGCATATTCCAAGTAAAATCAAGTTGTAGGTTTGCACTTTGTCTTGAATTATTGGCAGGCAATGAATTTTGAGGTTGGTTTGGATTCACTCTGTCTATTGAAAAACTTCTTGTAGCATATAAAGTTTCACTTGACTCGTTCTCGGCTTTCACTTTCCATGTATATTTAGCATCTTGTGTCAATTCAGTTGCAGAAAATGTAACAGAATTGCCTGTTATATCTGGTTTTGGAAAAATTGCGCCAGTAGCCATATTTGTCAAATCTAACTGATATTTATCAGCAGCTCTTAATGCCTGCCAGCTTAATGTAACATTTGTCGTATTGAAATAAAACCCTTCTCTTGGGCTTGACAATATCATTTGCTGATTACCTAAATCATCTGTTTCAATAATAGTAAAATTAGCAGGAAAAGTATAAGAAGATTGATAAGCTGAATTCTCAGCTCTAATTCTCCATTGAAAATCGCCTCCTCTCATTGGATAAGTAAAACCTGATGGATTTACCAATGTATCTAAGATCATGGACTGATTCGATGCATAAACCTGAATTCTATATTTATCAGCTCCATCGATATTATTCCATCTAAAATTGACAACATTGCTTTCTATTTCAGCATTATTTATTGGAGAAATAATTTGAACCATATCATCTGTGATATCTTCTTCAAGAATGTCATCACAAGAAAATGCAAATAGGGCAAGTGTGAAGAAAAAAAACTTATTTATTGTTCTCATAATTTTGGAAAATTATTTTTAAATGTAAAACTTCTGATTTATTATTTTTTAATGTATAGAAATTCATGCTCACTATTCTTGAAAATTTAAATTCTTTTTCAAAGTCATAGGCAACATTTAGCAACTGATTTACTGTGCCTGTCAAATCAAGCTGATTTGTAATTATTCTATAATTTTCATCTAAAAAGACATGAATGGGTTGCAAATCATTTATAGAAACTCCAGGATGTCTTGATCCTGTAAAATTCACTATGTTCTGCTGTACTTCTTCTTTTGTAATTCCTTCCTTTCCGATGATGTTATCCAAAATCGTAATATCTTTCAGTAATTCGTCGAAATTTTTTGATTTTTGTCCATAATCTTCTGAATTGTGTGACAACTTTTGATTTTCAGCAATAACTTCAAACAATCCCTTGAAAGATCTTTTGTATGCAGTTGCAGAAAGCAGTACAAAAACAGCCCCTAATGCAATACATTTTTTTTTATATGAATAATTATCAAACATCTTTAAGAATCATTTTTAATTCAAAATGGGTAATTCCCTTCTTATCTCTTTTTATGCTTAGAATTTCAAAGTTTTTAGCCCATTTAATGTTTTTAAGTAAATTTATCCAAGAATTCAATGAAAATTCATTATCTGTTTCTCCGCTCAGCTTAATTGTTTTCGCTTCTAAATCAACTTTTTTATTTTGTTTTATATTTTCATAAAGCGGTGAAATATTTAAATTCGTCAGGCTGATATCGCTTGGAACTTCTTTTATTATTTCATAACTGTAAAATGCTAGAAATTTTGATGTTAAAAACCCGGTTTCATTCAAAATCTTGATTTTGCTATCTTTCTTTTTTTCTAGATCAACAATCATATCATAAGACTGTGCTGCATAAACAGTTTCAAGATTTAGTGCCACATTTTTAGAACTATAATAGCCTGTCAATAAATAGCTTGCCAATAAAGACACGAAGAAACCTATAAGCAGAAAAATTCCCAAAAAATTAAATAGTTTTTTATATATAATTTCTTCAGTGATCGAAGAATTGCTTTTTGTTTTTGAAATTTCTTTTTGTTGGATATAAAAATGAAGCAAAACACCATATAGCGGTATAATTTCGCTTGAAATTGATTCTTTTTCGAGTTGGTAATTTTTCTTTACTAGATTTAAATCTTTTGAAAATCCGATCAAGCCATTATTTTCAAATTGCAATGAAAGTTCTCCAGAAACTAGAGGATTTTGATGGATAGCACCTTGCAAAAGCGCTCCTAAAAATGACCCAATGTAGACATCTATAATTGTCAGCTTAGATTGTGAAAATTTAGCATTATAGTCGTCAGCAATATTCTTTCTGCAAAAGCTCATAAAATTGCTGTGCTGGGTTTTAAAACTAGTATAATATATCGATGAGTGATCTATATTTTTATGCCAAAGAACATCAGATTCATTATTAAAATTAACTTCCTTGTTCAAAATGCCTTTTCCATCTATCACTAAAAGTATTGGCAGTTTTAAGTCAATATTTTTTAAGACTTCTTCATAACTGGTATAAAAAGACATTGAAACAATATCAATCTTATCTCCTTTCTTTTTTATAGAAAGCACATTAAAAGTTTCTCCATCATCTTTTCTGATAATGCCGATAACATTTAGCTTGTTAAGCTTTACTATTTTAGAAATGAAATCAATCATTAATATACGATTGTTGGTTTTATAAAAATATGCAATTTCGAATCGCTTTTAGCTTTCTTTCTGCTGCTGAAAAACCATTTTAATATTGGAATTCTAGAAATCAATGGTGTTCCTGATCCTGAATTCTCTTTTCTTAGCTCATCTAGACCGCCCAGCAAAATCATTTCATTATTTTTAACTCTGACTAAAGACTCAAATTTTTGCGTAGCTTTTCCCGGAGGCGCTGTCTCCCCGGCCCGGCCCAAGAACGAACTTTTTTCTACGGCAATAGTTAATGTTACATTTTCATCTGTGGAAACAAATGGTTTTATTGACAAGCTTAAATTTGCATCAGTAGATTTCCATGTTCCAGACTGAAGAATATCATTGCCTATTGAATTTGTAAGAAGTCTGTTATTTTGTTCAAAATAATAGCTTGTCTCACCTATTGCCATTCTTGCTTCATGTCCGCTTAATGTGGCTATCTTTGGCGTAGATTCTACTTTTACAATCGAATTATTTTCAAGCAATTTTAGGTTTAAGTAAAAAGCTTCTGTTACTTTTCCTAGCTTAAAAATTCCAAAACCATTGAAGGCATCTATCAAACTGTTTACAGATGTTGAGTTTAAATTTACTTCAGAACTTGGAAATAAAGTGCCGCTAGTTTGCAACTTATTGATTTTATCTAAACCTGCCTTAATCCCGGTTTGTATGTCATGTGATTTATTATATTGCACAATTATAACCTCGATTTGAACCATTGGAACAACTTTGTCAATTTGTTTGACATAAAGCTTAAGCTCTTCAAGGATTGTTTTGGCTCCAGATACAATAAATGCATTTAGTTCAACAAATTCTTTAATTTCTAATTTTTCGGTAAATACTTTTGGAAGAGAAGCAACGACAGTTTCAATTGAACGGTTCTCTAACTGCACAATTTCTGTTACTCTTAAGCCTTCAGTAATTTGCTCCCCTATCAAATATAAATTATCCTGCTTTTTAAATGTATATTTTTTCCCTTTAAAAACATGTTCTAAAAGTTCATCAAAAGTAATATTATCGGCAAAAATAGAGGTCTTCTCATTTTCTGGCTTATTATATAAAAAATAATTGATATTGAGCTTTTCAGCCGCTTCTATCAATAATGAAGAGGCATCTGCTTCGTCTGCCCTAATGGTCAAATATCCAGATTTATTCAATCCTACTTCAAAATAGCCAGGATTTCCTAAATTTGCTTTTACCATTTTTTGCTTTGTTCCTGGAACGTTAGCTGCGGTATTAGAATTAGAATCTTTTATCTTCTCTAGAAAATAAAATCCATTCTCATCTTTTGTAGCTAGCAAGTCATTGGACTTGGCCATCATTTCAATTACTTGATCAAAGGGTCTGTTTAATATATAAGAAGAAATTTTTAGGTTTTTTATATCTGGCGCTAATATTAAATTTTTGCTAGACTTATCAGTAATTGCCTTAACGACAGAAGGAAGCGAATCATTTTCAAGTTTCAATGACAAGAAATCATTTTGGGGATTATAGCTTACATCTACAATTTTTGCTGTTTTCTTTTCCACAACCAATATTTCCTTCCTTTTTTTGAAAGTAATGATATTGTTCATGAAACCAACTTCGAGATCATATTTTTGAGTAAGATGTATAAAAACATCCTTAACGGTAACGTCAAAAAAGTTATTGGATACCGGTTGCGTTAAATCAGAATCTACATCAATATTTAATTGATGTTCTTCGGCAATAGAGTTGATAAAATCATGCAGTGTTAATCCAGATACATCAATTTTCACAACCTCATTAAGCCCTTTTTTCTGTTTAGCAAACTCATCAAGCTTGCCACTCAATTCCACGATATCTTGCTGTGCAATTGCAAAACTTGTTATTATTAATGAAAATAATGTGTAAAGAAGTTTTTTATGCATTTATTTATAAATTAATTAAAATGGAATATATTTCTTCTAACGAAGTTTCGCCTCTTGATAAAATATCGAATGCTTTATCAGAAAGCGATTTATAATCTTCATTGATGCTTGACAGCTTGGTAAGAGTGTTGTTTTTAATTCCTTCAGAAATAGCAGAATCAATGGTCAACACTTCATATATAGCCGTTCTTCCTTTATATCCTGTATGAAAGCATTTATTACAACCAACAGGTTTATTGTAGCTTTCTATTTCATAAGGAAACTGAAAGTTATTTGGAAAATCTTGTTTATTACAATTAATTTCTGTTTTGCAGTCGTTGCATAACTTTCTGACTAACCGCTGTGCTACAGAGAGATTTAAGGTTTCAGAAATAAGATAAGACGGAACACCCATATCAATCAATCTTGAAATGGTTCCGATCGCAGAATTCGTATGAATAGTAGAAAGCACAAGGTGTCCTGTCAATGAAGCTCTGATGGCCATTAGAGCTGTTTCTGAATCACGAATTTCTCCCAGCATGATAACATCTGGATCTTGTCTAAGAAATGATTTTAGTGCAGACGCAAAAGTCAGTCCGATGTCTTCCTTCAATTGCACTTGGTTGATTCCTTTTAAAGTATATTCGATAGGATCTTCAACCGTGACAATATTTCTTTTGCTATCGTTTAATAGCCTTAAAGTTGCATAAAGTGTTGTGGTTTTTCCAGAACCTGTAGGTCCGCTGATCAAAATGATTCCGTTTGGCCTTCTTGCGGCTTCGAGATAAGATTCTAATTCTTCTTCTTGAAAGCCTAAAGTCGTCAAATCAATATTTGATGCATCTTGTCCAAGCAAACGCATTACTATCTTTTCTCCAAATAAGGTTGGCAAAATGGAAACTCTTATATCAAAAGAATCATTTGTAATCCTGCCATCTTGTGGCAAGCGCTTCTCAGTGATATTTAGCTTCGCCCTGATTTTTATCTTATTAACGAGTTCTAAATAATTTTCTCTTTCTACTTTATATCGCTCAATCAGCTGTCCGTCTATTCGAAAACGAATCCTTGAAGACTTTTCATAAATTTCAAAATGAATATCACTGCATTTTAAAGTCTTTGCTTCAGACAATAAATTTTCTAAAAAATCTCCCTTGTCAATATTTAATGACTTGTTTGAACTGGCTTCGCGCTCTTTTCTATAATAAATAGATAATGATTTCTCGATATCGTTAGAGCTTATTGGCTCAAATACAATCTCTTTTCCTAAAAAAAGTTCTAATTCTTCTTTAGTATTTTCATCATTTGTAGAAGCATCTATATAAAATTCTAACTTATTTTCAAATACAGACTTTGGCAATATCCGATAATGATTTGCCAGATCGCTTGAAATGCAATGCAAGTTTTCAGGAAGAATAATTATATCTTGCATAGTCAAAGTAAGGTAATTTTTTTAAAATCCAAAGCGACATCCTTTATAATCAAGAATAACAAAAAAAACGAGGCAAAACCTGCGAGTGGAACTGTTTTCTCTTGAATTATTTTCTTTAAAAGTATTTGTAATACTATAGCAAAAACTAAAGAAAATATGAAAAAGATCACATAGTTCTCAAGTAAAAATAGTGGCGTTACTGCAACATAAAACAACAAATCTCCAAAGCCAAAATAATTTTCGAATGGATTGAGGAATTTTCTATTTTTTATGCTCATATAGGCCACTAAGCCAGCTAGCGTGATAAGAAAAAATATTAGATTATAAATTATGATATCAGCTTTTGTAGCGTTGGTTTGCGTAATGGCAAAAAAAGAAATTATAAAAACAATCACAGGCAGAGCCACATGAATTTTTCTATATTTCCAGTCTTGAATGATAATGACAATCAAACAAAGCAACAAACCGATAGTTAAAATTTTATCCAATATTATTCTTTTGTTACTTCTGTCAATAATTTTTTGCTGTCAATCTCCCATGTATTAAAGCTTCCATCACCATCTAAGTCTGAAACAGCCGTAGCTCTTGCAACAAATGAATCATTAGACGCCTCAATAATTTCAATTTTATATACTGCTTGACCGCCTTCTTCAACGGTTTTTTCTTGTTCAAAACCTAATTCTTCTAAATTTTCAGAATATTTTGAATGCCTATAAAAGTGGCTTTTTTGCAAGCCATATACTTGATTAAGCATCGCTTGCGCTTCTATTGATTTGGCTTGACTAATTACCGAAGTTTGATTAGGAAGCACCATCAACAACAATATCCCAATAATACATAATACAATTAGAATTTCAGTCAGTGAGTAAGCTTTGACATAGCCTTTCTTTATCAATGTCGAATATTTCTTAGTTTTAAAATTCATGCTTGTGTTATTTTATTTACTAAAATATGTTAATTTCTAATGGAAGTAAAAATACAAATACTAATTAGATAATTACAATTATTTTATTATTTTACTCAAATCAAACATTGGCGCATACATTGACACCATAATTACGCCTACAATCACACCAATTACTATAATAATCATTGGTTCGAGAATTACCCCGATCATTTTGGTTTTATGGCTGATTTCTTCATTATATTGTTCCGCTAAGCGTTCAAACATGACATCTAGCTGGTTAACCTGCTCGGCAACTTCAATCATTGACACCATTTTTTTTTCGAAAACACTGTGCTTTTTAAGGCAGTCACTTAAAGAAACTCCTCTTGTAATATTTTCTTTTATGTCTTCAATTGCTACTTCAATGGGATAAAAACCAATCATTTTTGCAGTTAAGGACAGGGAATTTATTAGCGTTGTTCGCGAAGTCAGTAATAAATTCATGGCTTGGCAAAAACGAGAAATATAAATTTTTTGAATAAGACTGCCAAAATGAGGAATTTTCATAATCATTTTAGCAATAAAAGCGCGATAATGATTTTTATTTTTTAAAGAAAGATGCATCGCTACCAATCCCGCAATAGTCAATCCCAAAACAGTAAATATAATGCCTGAATTATTAGAAATTTTTATAATAACCTGAGTGCTCTTTGGTAATTCGCTTCCAAATTGGCGAAAAACAGAACCAAACATCGGCACTACTTTATTTAACATAAAATAGAGTACTAAAACTGTTACCAGCATGACAATAACAGGATAGGTCAAAACCGAAACAATTTGCCGTCTCATCTGTATTTTTCTATTAAAATATTTTTGGAGTTCCGTCAAAACTTCTTCCAATTTTCGAGTCTCCTCGCCTATCTGGATACTATAATATTCATAAGCCGAAAACTGTCCAGTTTCCTTTACCGATTCATAAATGCTTCGACCTTCCACAACTTTATCCTTGATCTGAATGATTAACTGTTTCTCAATTTTATTGCTAGATTGATTGCTCAAAATTTCCAAAGCCTTTTTAAAATCCACTCCAGATTTCAAAAGCATGCACAGTTCTCTATAAAATATCTCTTTATTTTTATCAGAGAATTTCTTTGAAAACTGTAGTTGCCCAGTTTCAATCTTAAAATCTTTTTTAGCAGATTTTTCAGTTTTATAGCTACTTAAATCTAGACTCATTTTTTATTTCTCTGTTCTAAAAGTTCATTTGCATAAACTCGTTTATAAAATTTCAAATCAATATTTTCTTCATTTACTTCCAAATTTAATTTCAGTTTCCTGAAAATGATTTTCCCTAAATTACTTTTGACAGAATCTATTGTTATTGCATTTATATTCACATGAAAAGTATCTATAAATGTTTCCTCCGTTCTAAGCGCGTATTGCTCTTGAATTGCATAGTTCACACTAGCGCCAGAATAGCTGCTAAAAATAATTCCTTCTTCAGAAACCGTCATTTTTTCATTTTCAAAAATATCTTTATTAATGCTGTAAGTCAATCTGTTCATATCTGCAATGAGTTCATTTTGATTTTTAAAATCAAGCATTTGTTCTGACATTATTGAAAAAATAACGAATATGATTCCCATAATGATAGCTGTTATCGCCATGCCGACAATAGCTTCCATTAATGAAAAAGCGGCTACATTATTTTGTATTTTCTTCATGGAATTTGGACATAAAAGCTTTTTTCAAATTTAATTTGCGTGCTATCTTTATATTCAACTTTAATTTTTTTCAGTCCTGTATTAATAATTTCTTCTTCAACAATCAGGTTTTCATCTATGCCATCATAAATCAAAGAATCGCCCTGCAATTGTGCTATAAAAAAAAGCTCATTCATCTTATTTTGAGTGTCATAAAATTTTGCTGTCGTCTTTTTTGTAAAAACAGCAGAAACAATCATAATCGCAATATACAAGCATATGGAAATGATGCTCAGCGCAATTACAGACTCCAATATAGAATTGGCAGGTATATTACAATACTTTTTTAAAGATGCCACTGTTTTTTTTATTTTTGGATTGAAAAATCGGAATTGACACAAAATAAGAAGGCCTTTTAGTGATATCGATTTCACTATTCACCATGCAATTCTCATAACTCGAAACTGGCGTACTGTGAAAAACATTATTGGTATAAACAGAGCCATGGATAATTCCTTCAACCATTAATTTTCCTGTGCAATAAACCTCTCCAGTCAGCAAGGCTCCTTTTTTTAGGATTACGACATCTTCATTTTGCTTTGATATTTCATCATGAAAAAGTACGATAGCACCAGCTATTTTTGCTTTTTCATTTACTATTATCGCTCTTTTTTCTGATGTTTTACTCATTAGGCAAAGTACCGAAGGATAATTCAGTTGTGCCTCTTCGCCAATTTCAATCCTTTCTGTAGCAAATAACTGCATGCTTCCTTTAAAATTTTCTTCAATAATTATCTTTGGCGATTTTATGATCACATCTTCAAGCACAGTTGTGTTTTTTATATAAATGGAATCTTTTGCATGAAGAATAAAATTGCCCTTTATCGTTATATTTTCAAGAATTGTCCCTGGCAGCTGAATCTCGACAGTTTCATTTTTAAAAGAATTAAAATAAATAGAATTGCTATTTTTTTCAATATCCTTTAATTGTTTTACTATAGTATTTTTTTCAAAATAAAGCTTTATTTCAGGATTCAATTCTGGCAAATCAGGCTGTGAAAGTTGAATTTCTCCCGGCGATTCAAAGGAGTTTTTTTCATTGTTTATATATTTTTCTTGCACTCTTTGCGTCGGCAGCTTTTTTTCGCCGATAAGCTTGACTTTCCCTGAAAAATAAAATGGATTTCCTTGATTAGCGATAAAAAGACAGGTTTTGTCATTAGTATAATTTCCTGTCAGATGGACTGATATGATAGTATCAAGCTTTGTACAGGTCTTAACATTAAGAAGATTTAAAAGTCCGTAAGGCTTGTTTTCATAATAGGAAATCACTCCTGTTTGCTCATCTTCCGACATTATGTTGTTTTCATCCAAGTTTTCCAAGGCGAAATTAACATACGACTGGTTTTGTATGTAAAGTTCTTCATTCAAATTATAATAAAGATTCAGCTGTGAATACAATGTTGAAAAATACAATAAGGCACCGCAGATGATTGAAACAATCAGGCAGATATAAATAGCATATAATAAGCTGTGTGCCTTGACCATACTGCTTTATTTTGGTTCTTTCTTGCTGAAAAGCTTTTTAAAAAATCTTGGCTTATCAGATTTGTTTTCTGTTGCTTTTTTATTTTGTTGCTCTTGCTCTTTGATCGTTTTTTTATTCGCCTTCTCGAGTGCTTTGGTTTCTTTTGATGCTTTTTTTGCTAGTTTTTCTGCTTCAGAAGCTTTTTTATTTTCTTCTTTTAATTTTGCATTTTCTTCCTTAAGCTTTATTTTTTCTTCTTTGGTCAATTTTGGCTTTTTGACAAAAATCACCCCTTTTTTATAGACGGCAGTATCTTTTTTTACAAAATCAATCCATTTGCCATGTTTTTTATCTTTTTTAAAATTACCGCTTTCTAAAACTTCGCCGGCAATGCTGTAATGGTAAAAAGAACCTCCACGACTGCCATCTTGCCAATATTGCGTAGTTTCGACAGTGCCATTTGGGTACCAGCTTTTCCAAGTTCCTTTTTTTAGCCCATTTTCAAATTCGCCCTGTTCGGCAAGCTGGTTGCTATGGAAGGTTTTTGTGTATTTGCCATGAAGCAGGATTCCTGCAATTCCTGCCTGTGCACTGTGTACCGAACCACCCTTAAACCAATAATAAGTCTTGTCTTTTTTTGGATTTATTTTTTTATCGGTAGTATAAAACTCATATCTGAAATCAGCATCAGATATGCGCTTTGCCAAATATGGTTCTGGATCTGTAAATGACACAGATACAAACGCTAAGAAAAAAAATAAAATGCGGAGGGTGGTTTTTGTTTTCACTAAAAATATTTTTAATCAGGGTGTAAGGTACTATTTTTATATTTTTATTCACAATTAAAGGTCTTAATTTTCTTAAAAAAATAGTGTTAAAATTTTATTTGATAATAATTCTTTTTTCCTCAAACCTTTCTTTTCAAAACTTATATTTTTTATCTTTGAGAAAGCTGAAAAGAGCATATTTAAACGATTTTCAGAATTTAAGAAGATTGTTTTAGTTCTTGTAAATACTGGTCTTAAAAGCAATAAGATTACTATCCTTTCGGGATGCAGATCACGGAAAGAACCGGAAGCAGCAATGATTATCGTTATGGGTATTCGGGGATGGAGAAAGATGATGAGGTTAAAGGTGACGGAAATAGCTATGACTTTGGAGCAAGGATGTATGACACGAGAACGGGAAGATGGTGGAGTTTGGATGAAAAAGCTGGGAAATATGTTTCGATATCACCTTATGTATTCTGCCTAGATAGTCCTCTTTTATTTAAAGACCCAGACGGAAAAGATGTAGTGCTGTATGATGTAGCAGGTAAAAAAGTTGCCACTATATCAAAAGCCGGGACTATTATTGAGAAGGGAATGGAGAATTCTCCAATACTAAAATCTTATGTTGCTACAAAAGCATACTTTGCCGGCACATCAGGAGCTGGAGATTTCGACGAGTTTGAAAATGATGCAAAAGTTTTAAATGTTAGAGCAACTTCAAAACCTGAAGGGGCAGCAAATTTTCAAGATTCTGGATATCAGGACGTAAAAGGAATTGATACAAATGGAAACAAAACTTTAGAGGCTTCAGAAATCACAACCGCTACCTATTCTAGTGCAACTGAATTTGGCTCTATCGAATGGAATCCATTGACAGGTGGAATTGATGCTGAAGGCAACAGACATTCTCCAGCAATGATTTATATGCATGAATTGAAGCACGCGAAACATTTTAAAGACAATCTAGTCAAATTCATTCAAGATGTCAATACTTCAAAACCCGGAGGAATGGATAATGCGGAGGAAGAAAATGCAATTAATGAAACTAACAAGATTTCAAAAGAAAAAGGAAATGGCGATGGAGGAAATGGGGTAGATAAAAAAAGAACTTCCCATGGAGCAAAAGGTTTATTTAAAGCCAAAAGCACAATATCGAATAAAACAGCTAATACTCCAAAAGCAACACAAGTAAAAAAGAAAAAATAGTTATGAATAATACAATAGTTACCGTTTTCATTCTATTAAATTTGATTTCATCCAATACTCAGAAATCTCAAACAGTTGAGTTATATATAACCCCACGGAATGTTAGGTATGGATGGTATGATAATGGTGTTTTTCAATTTAAGCTAAATAAAAAATCAATAATTAAGCCTTATGAGGAGAGGACGTACAGTACATTAAATGCTAGCGAAAGTGTATTTGAATTGTTTTATACAAAAACAAAAATACCGAGCAAGTTATTTAATGATTTAGTGCCTCAAAAAAACATTCCAGTTGACATAAAGCGAATAATGATAGTTGTTTCTTGCAAGGATACTATGTTCATTGATAAAAATTACAATCTAATAAAACAAGACAAATGTTATAAGATGAGCAATAGCCTTAAAAATATTCTCGAAAAGTGCATGCCAATTGGAATCAGGGAAAATTGGATAAACAATTTACCAGGTCGATAATAATCGTAATCGCACTACGCTCTTGCGGAGAATAACTTATCGTTCTGCTAAACAACTAAATAACGGAATTTTAATAATTTTCCAACTTCCCATGAATTTTTTCAATCTCTTTATCCATATAAGATTGGGCATGGTGAACATATCTATTAAATGAATTGCTGGCACTGCTATGACCACTTATTTTTCTTACCAAATGCTCTGGCATTCCAAGAATTAACAAAGTGGTTATAGCCGTTCTTCGCATCATGTGCGAGCTCATTTTGTCACAAAAGCGGTTATTTTTTTTGTCAGTTTTCTTGGTGATTTTTTGAGTTTTGCCTTGCTTTTCTCTTGACACTTCAATGACATCTGTGAAATTCGCAAGTTCACCAATTTTCTTTAATAATTTATTAAAATTGTATAAGCTGATTTTTCCGAAAACAGTAGACTTGCTGTCTTTTGGTTGGTGTTTTTTGTAAATTTCAATAGCATAAGATGGCAGTTTTATGCTAGTGAACGTTTTTGTTTTTTGAGATTTTATTTTTAAGTAAAAATTATTTTCGGTTTTTTCAAAATTTTTATTGGTCAGCAAAAAAATATCTGAAAAACGTAAGCCCGTTGTGCAACCAAACACAAAAATATCTTTGATCCATTTTTGGGTTGGCGTTAGGCTATTCTCAAATTCGTTGTCATGAATTAAAAAACGAAGCTGTTCAGTAGAAAGTACAAATATTTCAATCTCTTCTTTTCGAATATAAAATAGTCTTTGAAAATCACCCGTATGAAAATCTTTGTCATTTTTAAGGTAGTTAAAAAAGACACGTATAGTTTTTATGTTAGCTCCCACATAATTATCATGACAACCTTTTTTATATAAATATTCTGTAAACTTTTGATAGAATTTTTTCCAATAATTTTTCTCAGTTAGGAATTCTTTTTTTGTCAACCTTGAAGCATCGCAAATGCGAAGTTCAAATTTAGTATCGCTAGAAAATTGAATTAGGTTATTTAGAACATATTTATAGTTTTCAATGGACTGTGGTTTTATTCTTTCTCCATTTTTTTTTAGACGCTTGCCTGTTTCAGTTTCTTTTATGAATTGTTTGAAGATTGGAATTATTGAATTTAGCTTTTTCATATAAAAATTTATGTAAAAATAATTTTTTATATGTGTTTAGAAAATAATTCTATACATATTCTAGAAATGCACTTGATATATGTATAGAGAGAGTGTGTGGATTAATTTTTCTATAATATACTTAACTATTTATCTATTTGTCTTAAAAAAGATTTGTATTCAGATTTAAATTTTTCAAATTTGTTAGCATCCGGAGCCAAATATATAACGGAATACATAGATTCATTCATGACAAAGCTATCAACATAGCCATATAATTTTTGCATTTTTATATTGCTAATAGTTTTAAGTTGAAAAGAAAGAAAACTATTATATTGTAGCAATGATTCTGATTCAATGATGCAATTACATTCTTTTAAATATGCTTCTTTAAATTCCTCCCTTTCTTTAATTTTGTGGAAATTTAGTTTCTCATTTTTTTTTACTAAAGTAATCATATATTCAAATTGCTTATCGGGTGTCAATACAATAAAAATTTCTCCTTTACTACCGTCATTTAAATTTAAAACCTTAATGTCTGTGTATACTAGTAAATTTATATCAGCATTTAATAATTGACTATGATATGTCTTTTTTTGCTGTGACAAAAGAGTAAAAGGGTTTATGCATAATATAATTACTATTATTATTCTATTTGATCTTAAAAATCTCATTACTTTTTCCATCCTTTGTATGCTATTATTAAACCAATTAATAGAATAATTAAGCTATATATTATTTCATTATCTAATTTGTCCTCTATGAAAAATAAGCTATTGTTTTTTGTATCAATCCTAACTAAAATTTTTGATTTTCCAATTTTGTCGCAGTATCCGGGACCAACACTCCTGATATATATATGTTTATCATATTCTAATTTTATATATGATGTTCTATTAAGACTTTCGCAATTCTTCGGCTGTTCAATAACTGAAGCGTATACATTAATACCATTAGTATAAGATTCTTTTTGCTCAAAGCTTGACCAAACACTCAAAAATCCTATTAGAATAACTATAAATGAAACGTAAAATAAAGGCCTTCTATAAAATATTTTTTCTATTTGTTTAATCATTTTTTTAATTCAACTTTGTCAATTCGTACTTCTGTAATACCCTCTGGCAATTTACCTTTAGCCAAATCTCTTTTTTGATTATCAGCTTCCTTTTTTGCACTTTTAAAATCAGGATAGGCGTAACTAACCCCTCCCATAGGAGTTCCTTCATCATTATAATAACTCACATTATACTCGTATTTTGGTTCAGGCGCCACATATTCTTCTACTTTTTCTTCTACTTTTGTAATAGCTCCTTGTACTTGAGACTCATTAAATTTATTTATTGCCTCATTTACTACTTGCTTTTTATTTAAAGTAGCAAGATTTTCGGTTGCTTCCTGAATAGCGGCTGTTCTTGATGCTCTTGTAGCGCCTAGTCTGGTCGCTCTATCTAATTCTCTACGAGTAGTTGCAATAGCTTTATCCGTAGCCTTTCCTATTTTTAGTTTTTTTGGTAAAGGTATTCTGCTAGCAATAATATCCATAACTACACCTTTGGCTTTGACTTTACCTTTGAAATCTTTATCGACCACTTGTTTAGCAACGCTTTCTGCAGTAGTCAAACTAACCTCAGCGATAACTTTATATATTTTCGCTGTTGTGCCCACAGCCTTAAGAGTTGACAGGCCACCTGACAGGCCACCTGCTATACCCGCTGCTAAAACCTGAGCACCATTTACCGATCTATGAGCCTCTTTTAAAGTTTTTCCCTGAATCAGACCTACCGCCAGTTGGCTACTATATTCAACCGCTGCTCCAATTATGAATCCCCAACAAAATGGGCAATCTCCATCCTTATCACTAAAAAATATTGGGTTATTCCAAGATTGAGCATACGGAGAAATTCCAATTTGGTTAGGGCTATCGTCTTCTGGATCTATTGTTAACCATCTACCTATTCTTGGATCATATTGCCTCCAAGTTGTTGTGTAGCTATTTCCGTCACCTTTAACCTCATCATCTTTCTCCATCCCCGAATACCCATAACGATAATCATTGCTGCTTCCGGTTCTTTCCGTGATCTGCATCCCGAAAGGATAGTAATCATTAAATGC